>Ga0315904_10001511_pt1 | contig 37180 bp, 30 predicted proteins | sample LakEriMetagenome_6_FD_203529 | JGI IMG/M metagenome (GOLD analysis project Ga0315904, IMG submission 203529) | Freshwater fungal communities from buoy surface, Lake Erie, Ohio, United States - Buoy 12 MA120 | ecosystem: Environmental > Aquatic > Freshwater > Lake | place: USA: Lake Erie, Ohio... | reverse complement strand
CATTCGCAGTCACCGGAAGATTAATTGGCTTGGACATAAAAGAAAATAAAGACGCCGGCAAAAGATGTAATCTTTGTAAAAGTTCAATCTCAGATGAATTCGTCCCTACTTCTTGAGGCGCAGCAATAGTGTTGTTTAGTTGGCTTGAAACATCGGTGATATCCTTTTCCTTTTTTGTATTCTTTCTGTTCATTGGAGAGGCGTTAAGCTCACTTATGCTAACGGCTGAACTTTTCAACTGCAATTGGGTTGGATTCTCCTGCTCAATCGTCTGATTTTCGAATACCCCCCCACTTTCTATTTCACCATGCTTGCCGCCTTTCAAGCCACTTCGTGTTTGGTTTATTGTCAACGTTAAATCTTGATTCACCGAGTTTACCTCCGAAACAGACTGCCCAGCCTGACCAACTATGGAGTCCTCTTCTGACGTCTGAAGATAACCTTCGCCGGTGTTTTTCACAGCTGACGTTTCCGGCAAGTTTGTCTTTCCCTCAACCACATGGTCAGCAGCATGCTGCATATTCATGATATAGGCAACGACAACACCTACGAAAAGCAAACTACTTAGCAGCCATGCTAAACGGCTTCGAGTGCTTCTCTTCGATGAACTCGCGGTTGAATTCGAATGCGCAATAGAATTCCACAATGCCTCGCTATCTAGGCCCTCCATGGATTGCGATTGCGCTAATCTCTTCCTAATTTCATTTTCAAACTTTTCCATGAATCAACTTATTATATAATTGACATCACCAACGAGTGTACTCAGCCCACTTGGCTTTTCGTTTATCCAGGCTCTTGCTCTGGCCAGTCGTTTCCTACTTAATTCAGTGCTTATGCCGAGCATTTCAGCAATTTCATCATGACTGAACCCTTCTACCACAAACAACATGAAAACCTCATAGAACTTTTCCGGCATTTGTCTGAGAAATTGAACAAGATCCTCTTCGTTCATCGCCCCCTCTACTTCAGCCGCAACAGATCTTTCATGCTTAACCGCGTTAAATTCGAAAAAACGGTTGCTTCTGTTATTCTGCTTTAAGCAATTATTAATCACAATGCGACTACACCAGGAATGTATCGCTCCCCTCTCCGCATTATACTGAGCAATCTTATCAAAAATGGTGATAAAGGAATCCTGAAGGACATCGTGACGCAACGATGTATTGTTCAAATATCGTCTGCATATAGCATTCAAATAAGGAAGCAGCGCATCGAACAGCTCCCGTTGAGCTGCCTGATTGGCTTTCAAACAACCGTCTATACATTCCTTCGATACGTGCATATTCACGGAGAAAATCCGACATACGAGTATGCCGGATTTACATTTAATTCAATTGAATTTCACTTGACAATTCATTTAATGCTCTCGAACACTCGGAGATCAAACTGCCATACAAAAGAGCCACAGTTTGCTTTTTGAAAGAGGTTAATCGACCACGTGTTGCCATTTTTTTAGTTGACGTTATAATCAACTAGTGAATCACATGGAACAGTTCCCGGAGTTTTGAAATAATACGTAACATACCATTCCTCATTTTGAAAATTGTGATTACCCGCCGGTGGTTCGACCCGATATTTAACTGACATGGTGTTGTCGCAAGCCAATTGAAGTGTATAGGTATCTTGTATGGGTGACCAATCACCGCCCGCATTGATGGTAAATGTGAACTGGTTCGGATTGTCCACTACGGATTCCCAGTTACCATTTCTTACAGGTACTTCAGCATAGAACTCCTGGAATGTTTTATCGCCCTCAAACGTCATGGTAATATCCTCAGCGCTTGATGGTGTTTGATCTACCCATTCCATTGACCAAACGATTTGCCCTTCTATAAAATCACTTACCAACTCTTGTTTTTCAATCCTGTAGACCTCCCAGTTGCCTTCAATTTTAGCGGCCGCCGGTGTGGGTGGTATTACGGTAATGGTTTCATCGACATTTTCCTTCTTGCAGGAGGCTAAGAGTGCCACTGTGCTCAATGCGAACAGCATGGATTTAATGCTCATTAGATTTTTCATAGTGTTTGAATTTTGGGTTGTGTAGTAGCAGATTGTCCTGCCTTATGACGTCATTATCATCTCAGCCCCCTAAACGTGACAAAGTACTCGATTTTTTTTCCTAGAACGATACAGGCAAGTGAAATCAACACAATCGCATATGAGCCATTTTCCATAGAGTGGAGTTCCTTGGTGAAAGGGTGAAAGGGTGAGATGGTGAAATAGTCGCCCAACAGCAACCATTTCACCATTTCACTACTTCACCATTTCACTAGACATAGAATAGAACAACGCTGTTAAAACCCAAACAACACCTTCTCGAAATCATCTCTTTCGCTTAGGCCCATTTTTTCAATGATGCGGTATTTGCGCACGTAAACACTTCTGGATTCGATGCTTAAGAGCGTTGAAATCTCCTTGGTGTTGAGGTTCATCCGGCATAAGGTGCAAAATTGAATATCGGCTGTGGAAAGCCCAGGATATTTCCGTATCAATTCGGAGGCAAAAGTGGGATGCAAAGCGTTGAATTGTGACACCATGAAGCCCAGTCCCTTCTTCTCCTCCTTGGCTCTTTCGAATTGATCCAATAGTTCCTTTCTCCGCTCCTGCTGCTGCTCCATTACCAATTGCTCCAATTGAGCGCGTAATTCGGCAGCATCTTCAACATTGCGCATAAGTTCCGCTTTTTGCTGTTGGACAAGCTGTTCACGCAATTCCTTTTCCTTTTCGGCCCACTCTCTTTTTTCACGCTGAAATTGCAATTCCTGTTCTTTTGCTTGCAAGGTTTTGTCCTTTGCAAGCGACCGCTCACGAAGTCTCTTGAGCAACAGGATTAGCATGGTAAATACCAAAACTGAAATCGCAAGCGTTAGATACAGCTGTTTCTTTTTGAGTAGTTCCTTTTCCTTGAGCACTTCGTTTTCGCTCAGGAGCAAATCTTGTTCGGCCTTTTGGCGTTCAAACTGATATTCGGCTTGAATCTGGGCAGCTGCATGCAGTTTATTGTCGCTCGCTACACTATCGCCAAGACTGATGATTTCAAGCGTATAATCAGCTAATTCAGCGGTCGACATATCCTTCCAAATGAAGGGCAACGCCGCTTTTTTGAATTCAAATTGAGTCTTCCGATCCGCTGATTCCAGCGTAGTATTCAAAACCGGACTCTGAAGCAGCTGCTTGGCTTCCGCATATCCTCCGGTTTCCTTCAAGGCATTTAGCCTATCAATTGCACACTCCGGCAGTGCCAATGAATTTTGCTTCTCGAGTAACGCGAAAGCAGAGCGGTAATAGGTTAACGCCATGTCGTATTTCTCTGTCGACGCGTTTAGCTTCCCTGTATAGAATAAAACCCACGCCTTCAGTTCATCGTTTTGAAGCTGTTCAGTAAGTGGCAGCAACTTTTTGAGAATACTATCGGCCGCCTGCGGCTGTCTCATATTCATGTACGCCTCTGCGAGCGGTAAACCGGCGCGCACATAACCATCCATGTCATTGAGTGAATCGAGCTGTGGCATTGCGAGCCTAAACTCCCGAATGGCAAAGGGGTAGTTTTCGCATTTTGCATAGGCTTCAGCGAGGTTGACCCTCAACTTTACGGCCGTGTAGGGCACCCGCGGATCCTTTATACTCGCCAACTTGATGGCGTCAAGGGCTTCCAGAAACAGCGAAGTAGCTTTAAAATATTCCCTCCGGTCAAGTGTCAAACTGGCATATTCCTGCAATGTAACGGCCGAGAGAAACTTGTTCTTCCAAATACTGTCGTTCAATTGCAGCGATAACAGAATAGATTCTTCTGCGAGTTTCCAATTGCCTTTGAGTCGATATAAGACGGCCAGCGTCTTTAAGGATGAGGCCTTTACTATGGATTGGTCCGACAACAGCTGCATGGATTCCTTCGCAGCCCAAATACCCGAGTCTAGCTGGTTGGTCATACCCAAGGCTATAGACCAGTTAAGGAACACTTCTCCCATTGTGCTGTCGGGAATACCCGAACGATTCATGACGATGCCCATCAGTTCGGATTTGACCGCAACCGGGTTTTGGTAGACCACTTTTCCCAGCTCATCCATTCGTTGATTGAGCTTTTCTGTCGAGGTCTGGGCAACCATGGGTTTAACCAATACTATGCATAAAAGCGCGCATAACGTGCACCTTAGTTTACCTGTTTTTACGTTTCCAATCATCTTTTTAGCCTGAAAAAAGTGCTACAAAACTACAACATTCTCTCGATTAATTAAGACTAAATACCTCTAAATTAAATACTTGAATTTTCTGTAGCACATTTGTAGCAATGATAGGGAAGAGGTATTGTTCTAATTTTCTCGAAAATTCGCGTGGGCGGTCTACTAATCTAACCACAAACGCCATTAACTCCACTCAACTATGAAACACAGGTTATTTCTATTCGCGCTACTTTTTGCGGTCAATTTTGTACAGGCCCAGAATACCCAAACCTTTTCCTACCTGGGACCTTACTTCCAAATCTTTGTCGTACCTACCACAGGGTGGTATTTCTTAGATGCCAGCGGTGGCCAGGGAGGTGCTGTCAGTGCTCTTTTTACCTCGGATCCTGAGCAAATTCCGGTCTGGTGCTATGGTGGTATTAATCAGGGCGGAAAGGGTGCACGCATGCAGGGCTATGTTCGATTGGAGGCGGGCGATTCCTTGCGCATAGCTGTTGCCGGAGCCGGTGGAAACGGAACAGTATACCTACACCAAGGAGAAACAATTCCCAACTGTCATCATAGTGTTAACGCGGGTGGCGGTGGCGGTGGTGCCAGTTCCATTGTAAAAGTTAACGGTACGGTATACACACCGTTACTTTTTGCCGCAGGTGGCGGTGGTGCATCATACAAACCACAAAATTACTACTTAAATCCGAATATGTGGGAGCCTCCCTATGCCCCGGATGGCACGGGCCTTCCGGGTTCTGCAACCATCGAAGCAGGAAGTAGTTTTGAAGGCGCTGCCTCTATCGACCCCATTCACGCAGGTACAAATGGAAATGGTGGCGCTGGTTCCGATAATAATGATTATGGCGGTGCGGGAGGTGCCGGTTATTATACCGATGGTTGGACACATTATGCAGAAGGTGGGGATTATGACGGCTCGCTTTATAGCTATGGTGGCCAAGCGTATTTGAGCGGAAACTATGGCGGTAACTCAGGTCAGGCGGGCGGTGACGGTGGTTGGGGAGGTGGAGGTGAAGGCGGCTTTTCATTCGATGCGAGCCCGGTTGTATGTGGTGGTGGAATAGCTACTCAGGGTACCCCTGGCGGCGGCGGTGGCGGCTGGAATGGTGGTGCTGGCGGTGGCACCCTAGCTGGATATGTTCAGCCCGGTGGCGGCGGTGGTTCTTATACAGCTCCTGAAGTGATTACCACCGGCTGCCTTGCCATAAGTGGTGCGCGCAGCGGGCATGGTATCGTAAGCATAACACATTTACAATTTAACAACATAGCACCGATCGATACCACCTTCGCTTTTGCGGGAAATGTATTTCAAACCTTCACAGCCCCGGCAACAGGGTATTACCGAATAACCGCAAAAGGCGGGCAAGGCGGTGCTGTGGCTTCTGCAGAAGGAGGCAAGGGCGCACTATTGTCGGGCTATTTCTTGCTTCGCGAGGGCGAAACCTTGCAGATTGCAGCTGGCGGTGCCGGCCAAAATGGCATTCAGACAGATAACACATGGTGGTCCGGAGGAGGTGGCGGCGGCGCAAGTTCTGTCGTAGGGTTGTATGGCCAGGACCATAGACTGCTACTGATGGCCTCGGGCGGTGGCGGAGCCTACTTTGGAAATTATGGCGGTCCGGGACTAGCAACCCCCATCCAACAATCTCCGCGGGCTGGTTACCCCGGCTATGGCGGATCTCATGCTGAGCAGTTCGTCTGGTCAGGCGGAGGTGCCGGCTATGATTTCGATGGACGTACGCCTAATCCTATAACAGCCTATGGAGGTCAGGCCTATTGGAGCGGAAACTATGGCGGCAATGCAGGCCAAGCTGGTGGTGACGGTGGTTGGGGCGGCGGAGGTGAAGGAGGCTTGCCTAATGATGACAGTTTTAATTTTGAATTTCCAATTACATTTCATGGCAGTGGAGGCGGAGGAGGCGGTTATTGGGGGGGTAACGTACACGCATACGATATCGAAAATAACGAGAATACAATTTGGCACGTCGCTGGTTTTAGCAGCTACTCCTACAGCATAGCTAATTGCTCCCTTTCTCAACTTTCCGGTACAAACGAAGGCAATGGATCGGTAAGGATTATAGGCCCACATGTAGCCATCGACACAGTGAATACACCCGGGCCTAACTATACCTGGGCGGCAAACGGTGTAACCTACCAACACTCGGGAACTTATTCTTATGCTGATATTGACAATTGCATCATACGCGTGTTGGATCTTTCCATCGGCGGTTTGGGCGGTTGCCTCAACTATACGACCATTGATACCACAATTACCTCTTGCGGTAGCTTTACCAATCCGCTCAACGGTCGCACCTACACCGAAAACACAACAGATTCCATTCGTGTAGGATGCGTCAAATACCTCGTTAAACTGATTGTGGCCCCCCCTGCCGAGCTGTTGGGTAATATGATAACAGGCGGTAGTTCGCAATCGGGTATGGTGGCATGCAATGACTCAGAGCATACCTACACCATTAGTCCGGTGCCTTATGCTACTTCCTATGAGTGGACATTACCTACAGGTGCCACAGGAACCTCCTCTACCAATAGTATCACTGTTCAGTTTGGCAATGACTTCAACGGTGGCAGCATCTGCGTTACGCCTATGAATGACTGCGGTTCCGGTGAAAACATTTGCAAAATGATCTACCCTGCCATTCCTTTCCCTTCGGGAGACATAATTCAGATAAGCGCACCGCAGGCTCCCTATATAACGGGCAACTACGCTGCAACGGAAATATTCGGCGCGACAACGTATACCTGGAGCGTATCCAACAACGAAGCGGTTATTGTTAGCGGACAAGGCACACCCAACATTCAACTGGAGGCCGCGCCGGGCATTACAGGCCTTACCACGCTTTCGGTAGTGGCCGAAAATTGCTTGGGCAGCGAAACAAGCGCTTCAATCATACTGGTCGATGCTGTATCGGTAGAAGAAGAGGAGATGGTTGTGGTGGACGGTATCACCTTGTATCCCAACCCATCCAAAGGCCAATTCACACTAAGCACACCGTCACTGAAAGAGGACGCTGTATTGGAGATTTATTCTATGGAGGGGCGCCTGGTTTATCAGACCAATATTCCTGCTAACACCAATCAAACCTTCATCGATCTACAACAACCTTCGGCTGGTCTGTATGCGGTTCGCTTGCTGGCGGGCAATAAACTCAGCAGTATGAAAATTATCGTGAACTGATAGAGAGCAAGGATGGACGTCCCGTGCATGCACAAGTGATTCAAGCATCCACTGCCCTCACGGAGCTTTGCTAGTGACTAATGACTAGTGACAAATGACTAATAATTGGTCATTGGTCACTAGTCATTCGTCATTAATACAGGTATCCCGGGTCTCCCAAATTCCCCCGCTTCTGAATCTTCAAGTCCTGAAGAAGTGCTGACTTAATGTTCAGCTGAATCATATAACTCTGTCGCTGACCGAAGGGAACGTAATTCATAGATAATTCCCAACAATGCAGATCTACATGTAAGCCCAGATTTGTGGTCGTGAAATCGCGTAAACCGAAATCGGAGAACTGCAAGGTTTCGTAGCGAGGGTTGCTCATATCGTAGCCACTGTTGAAGCTGATGGCAAAGTGCTTCATAAGAGTAACATCACCACTGAAAGTTAGCGCCTGCTTGAAGGTGAGTGAGTCACGCTGTGAAGCGGCATTCCATAGCTGCGTCATGCGTATGTTGTAGTTCAGATTCAGTGTCCATGGCACGCTAAAATCAATCAGATTGTCTCCATTTTTTGCAATCAGCTCTGCCTCTGCAGCCGTAGGTTGCTGCTCTGTCGATTGCTGTCTGTTCTTACTCTTGAACTGAAAGCCTAGCGCCAAATTTGTTCCTTCCATGCGCATGAGCGAGTTGCGCGTATCGAGCAGGTAGCGATTTACCTCGCGACCTAAACTATCCCGATCATAAAAACTATATGTAGAGTTATAGTTGAGATTGACTCGTCCTGCTATGGTCGTGAAAGCACTCATCGACAAATTACTTAACTGAAGGGAATCGGCCAGCGTATTCCAGCTTAATGACTTCTTCCAGTTCTCCAGCAATTTCAATTTCTTGTAGGTGACCTTCGCGGCGGAATTGTCGCGAACCTTCGCTTCCAGGTTATTCGTCGAACTCCAGTTAATATTGAGTTGTTCGATAGAGTTTTGCGGAGAGAACGCAGCTATATCAAACGGATTATACCCGAGGAATTCTCCCGTTGCTGAATACATGTCTCTGCGCACATCGATTTGAGGCGAATAACTCGCTCCGATGTTCCACTGTACCATATGTCGAATAGCCTTAAGCGCAGTTTTATTTCCGAAATTGAATGTGCCATACAACCGTGAGTTGAAATTACCCGAAGCATTCCAGTTCAAGGCACTGCGCAAGCCGTATAGCGTATCGAAAGACAGCGCTTCACCGGAAGGCGCCAATTGACCTTGCAAATACTTAAACGTATTCGTCATCGTGCTGTTCACCGAAAGAGTGAATGTTCCATACTGCTTGGCTCGCATCGTAGTGGATGCTTGTGCTTGCAAACGCAAACCATTGCGCGACTTCATCCATAAACTATCCAATTTCGAGATGGCATACATGGATGCATTTTCACTTATTGAGTTGGAAAAATCGCCCGACGCCGTTACACCAATATTATCAAGCGTTCTTTTTAACCGCAAGTTGTTTTTCGCAAAACGCCCGAGCGTGATTCGAGACATGTTGATATTGGCCGTGGGCAAGGTAACTTGGACATTGCGTGATTGTGTATTTTGAGTATGACCCGCCGTTAAGCCCATATTAAAGGGCGTATCAGGCCAACGCTTTGTCCATTGAATACGTGAACTAAACGTGCTGCTCAAGAAGTCAGTTTGAGACGTATTGAGATTATTCCTGAAGTTATTGAGAGAACCCATGTTCACACTAGCTGAGAAGGTAGTGTTGGGACGAGCGCGCGGGTCCTGGTTGTGCGTCCATTGAATATTGAAGTTGGTCGACTTACCGTAATTCGGCAATTCAGGAATACCATTCACATTAACAACGCGCGAAATATTGAAATTTCCATTGTAGCGATAAAGCTTCTTATAGCCCGTCATATTGCGCACCGCCCAGCTTCCACGTGTGTACACATCGAACATAAACTTCGTGTCCAAATGGTCGCTGACAGGAATGTAGTACCCTAGATTTTGAATAAAGAAACCCTTCTCATTCGCATTACCGTAGCCGGGCAAAAGAATGCCCTGCGCTGCTTCCTGCTTATTCGGAAAAAAACCAAACGGGAGCGCCAGAGGTGTCGGCACCTTTCGAAACTTGAGATACAACGGCCCGGAAACCACTTTCTCATCGGGTATCACCATCGCCTTGCTCAGCTGAAAATGGTAATGCGGATTTTCGGCGTTGCACGTTGTCAGCTTGCCTTTGCCCACCGAAATCCAGTTGTTGGTGGCCTTCTTTGAAACTGCCGACAGCAAGTGAGCTTCACCTTGTTCTGTTCGAACACCATAGCTGATGCCTCGCTGCGATTTAAAGTTGTAGGCCAGTGAATCCTCCTGAAAAGCGGTGTCACCATCCTTAAAGGTTGCTCTTTCGACAATATGCCCAAGGCTATCGCGCTTGCCTGCTGCTTTTGCTGTAAAATCGGTTAGCGAAAAAGCAATGAAATCGCCTGCAACCTCCATCTCGCCATACACAACGCGAGCCTTTCCATAGAGCAGAATACGCTCGTTCACGACATCCACAACAGTCGAATCTTCGGCTGTATACTCAACCGGGAACTCAAGTCCCAGATCATCGGAAGGGGCAATAGTATCGACGTTAAAAGCGTTGCCAATGCGGAAGACTGAAGCAAAAGAGCTCGCCGGAACCACATTTACAGCGCCCACTCCCATTATCAACAAGAGCAGGGTGATAAGACTGTGATACCTAAAGTGAGCCGCCAAGAGACAAAAATAATTTTGTAGAACGTGAATTAATGGCCTCAAAGCTATGAATAACAACCACAGTAACGTATATCACTCCGGTATGAGCCCAAGGCGTAGTAAACGCGTTGCGGCGCTTTTTCTTGTGTTGGGTGTTCTGCTAATGTCGTATTCGCTGCCTTCTACAGTTGCTGAGAAGAAGTATACGGTTGTTATTGATCCGGGGCATGGCGGCAGCGATCCGGGCAATTTGGGAACAGGCCGGTTATTGCGCACCGAAAAAGACATCTCGCTCGATGTCTCATTGATAGTTGGCGAGTATATCAGAATTAACTATCCCGAAGTGCGGATTGTCTATACCCGCAAAACGGATGTCTTCCCCACCCTTGCTCGCCGTGTTCAAATAGCGAATGAATCACTTGCCGATCTCTTCATTTCGATTCATTGCAATGCAAACGATAACAAAGCCGCCTCCGGCGCGGAGACGTTTGTGATGGGCTTGCATAAATCCGAAGAAAGTCTGAAAACGGCCATGCGTGAAAACGCCTCCATTTATCTGGAAAAAGACCACGAAAAAAACTACAAAGGTTTCGATCCTAAAAATCCTGACACATATATCATCTTAAGTATGCGCGAAAATGCGTTTTTGGATAAGAGTATCAACCTGGCCAAGAACGTACAAGATCAATTCAAAACGCGCGTGGGACGAAAAGACCGGGGTGTTAAGCAAGCGGGGTATTACGTAATCAGCTTTACCAATATGCCTAGTATTTTGGTTGAGCTAGGTTTCTTGACAAATCCCGATGAAGAAGACTTTTTGCATAGCGATGAAGGAAAAACATATATGGCATCTGCTATCTACCGGGCGTTCCGTGATTTCAAAGAAAAGGAATTTCCTTCTGCAAAGCCTCCGGTTGACATGCCTGTAAAGGTGCCCGAGATAACACCGGAAAAAAAGGATGCGAAAACAACTGAAAGCGCAGCAGCAGTAGGAGCTAAAACAAAAAACACAGAAACACAGAGCCCAAGCAAACCTGCAGAAACTCCTGTTAAGACAGAACCAAAACAAGATCCCAAAGCAGAAGTTAAATCAGAATCGAAACCGGACATAAAGGATACGCCAAAGACAGAAACAAAGGCCGAGGCACAGGCCACCGCCACGCAGTCAACCAAAACGGAAACTAAAAATCCGACTGAAAAGAAAGAAGCAAATCCAACCGGTCTTGTCATCAACAAACCCTCTGATGTTCCGAATAAAAACATTACTTCCGGAGTTAAATTCCAAATTCAAATCTTGACATCAGCCAAATCAATCAAGCCTGATGACGCTCAATTCAAAGGAATAAAGAACGTGGAAGAATATCTTCACAACGGAGTTTACAAATACCTTTCGGGAACAACCGACAGTTATGCCGAAGCAAAAGTGATTCGTGACAAGGTCATTGAATTCGGATTTAAAGACGCCTTTATTGTAGCCTTCGAAAACAACCAGCGCATCGACCTTACAAAAGCGGTGAACCTAACTCAGAAGAAATGAAAATCAGACGTGAATTCCTCATCGGTGTGCTCGTGGTAGTCTCTATCGTGCTGCTCTATTTCGGCCTGAGCTATCTGAAAGGCGTCAACTTATTTCAAAAGCAACAGAAGTTTTATGGTGTGTATGATAACGCTGCAGGACTTCAAACTTCCAACCCGGTTATTCTGAATGGTTATAAAATCGGTATCGTGAAATCGGTGCGCCTGCACGACGATGGCACGGGTCGAATTCTCGTTGAGGTGCTGCTGCGCGATGCAAATCTGCGCATTCCCAAAGACACCAAATTAGAGATCTACGACGCCGATTTGTTTGGTGGCAAAGCCATACAAGTCCTTCTCGGACAAAGCGAAGAACTTGCGCTCAACAAAGACACACTTGAGACCAGCATTTCACTGGGCTTGGCAGAAAGCGTGAAGCAAGAAATAGAACCATTGAAGCAGAAATCGACTCAGCTTTTCGCCAGTGTAGATACGCTCATCAGCAATATCCGTCGTGTATTGAACAAAGAGCAAACACAAGACTTAACAGAGGTGTTTGACAACCTGAAGAATACAATTTCAAACCTTGAGCGTTCATCATCGGAACTGAATGGCATTCTCGCCAACAACAAAGGAAAAATCGGGTCGATATTCGACAATGTAAATTCTATTTCGGCGAATCTCAAATCCAATAATGATGAGCTCACCAATGCCATTCAAAACGCCTCACTCATCACGGATTCTCTTGCTAAACTGAATCTATCAGCTACACTGCGAAAAGTGGATCTCGCCCTGCAGGGAGTAAACAAAATCACGCAGCAAATCAATAGCGGTGAGGGCAGTCTGGGTAAACTCCTACAATCAGATTCACTTCACAACGAAGTCGTTCAAGCCTCACACAGCCTTGACTTGTTGCTGAATGACATGCGCGTAAACCCGAAGAAATATTTGAGTTTTTCTGTATTCGGAGGCAAGGACAATGGAGAAGAATTCTCCAAAAAGGAACTCGAGCAACTCCGCTTGGAAATAGACAATAGACTGAAAAACAAATGATTAAATCTTCTTTAGTTAACACTGTTAACCCTACATGACATTAACTTAATACAAAGTGTCTATTTCTTAAAACAGGTGTAACACAAAAGGTGCTTGGTGAAAATTGCTTTGCAGCGCAAATCAAACACCAATCAAAAAATGAAACACCTCAAGTTTATCGCCATGTGCTTCTTCGGAGCTACCGTGGTACTGACGTCTTGCAAAAAAGACGATGACACTGACGACACTGTTATTCCTCCGGTAGAAACTCCGGGTACAGTCGTTGTAACTTCCAACATCACAGCCAACACTACCTGGGAAGCAGGAACTATCTACCAGTTGGCTGGACGCATTACCGTTACTGCGGGTGCAACTCTCACTATCGAGCCTGGTACTATCGTTAAAGGCGAAGCAGGAACCGGAGCCAATGCAACAGCGTTGCTCGTTGCCCGCGGCGGTAAGTTGAATGCCAATGGCACTGCTACCTCACCTATTATCTTCACCTCTGTGGCTGACGAAATTGATTACGCTGATATGGCAGCAGGAAACTTCGCAAGTCCAAACCTCGAGTCTTCAGTTAATGGTCTTTGGGGTGGTGTTATCGTATTGGGCAAAGCTCCAATCTCTGCTTCTAATGACGTAGGTGATGTGAGCGAAGTTCAAATTGAAGGTATTCCAACATCAGATCCTAACGGATTGTACGGTGGTAACGATGCTGCCGACAACTCAGGAACTATTCGCTACATCTCTATTCGCCATGGTGGAGCTAATATCGGTTCAGGTAACGAAATCAACGGTCTTACTTTAGGTGGTGTTGGAAATGGCACTACAATCGAGAACGTTGAAATCGTGGGTAATCAGGACGACGGTATCGAGTGGTTCGGTGGTTCTGTGAACGTAACAAACGCTGTTGTTTTCAATTGCGGTGATGACGGTATCGATACTGACCAGGCATGGAGCGGATCACTTAGCAACGTAGTTGTTATCGGTGCTATCGGTCACAGCTTCGAGCTCGATGGTCCTGAAGGTTCTGCCAGCGCAGGACACACCATCAGCAACGGTAGCATCAAAGCATCATTCGATGGTCGTGTGTGTGTTGACCTTATCAACGTAGACAACAATTCGATTGTAGCATTGAGCAATTTGTTCTTCACTGACATCGAAGGCACACAAGACATTAACAATGTGACTGCAGCAGGTGTAACTTTCGAGAACATTCAGTTCAATGTTCTTCCGGACAGCTTGCAAAACCACGTAAACGGAGCCATACCAGCAGGTGTAACAACCGGGTCGACTCCACAAGCTACCATTAGTACACTGGGTTGGACATGGACCGCGCAAAGCGGCGCCATGAGCGGTCTATAAGCACCACAAGCCTCAAGCTACTATTTACGATTTAAGTTCATAAACTCAATCGAACAGACATTCCCGAAAGAGGATGTCTGTTCGTCATTTTAAAAAGATCATGTCAACACGCCATTTCTTTCTCCTGTATTTTCTTATTGTTAGCCACGTGTTAACCGCCCAAAAAGGAACCCTGAGAGGTTCTGTTAGTGATCGTGAAAGCGGTGAAACTTTGATTGGAGCATTTGTAACTGTAGAGGGAACAACCATCGGTACTGTAACTGACCTCGATGGAAACTTCTCACTTGATTTGCCCGCAGCTACTTATACTATCAATGTTTCATATGTATCCTATGCGCCGACAATCATTGAAAATGTGACCATCAAGAGCGGTGAAGTAACAGCGCTGGAACAAGTTCTTCTAAGTCAGAAAGGTGCCGACTTAAAAGAGATCGTGATTTCCGCCGAGGCTATTCGCACTTCTGAAGTTTCGCTCATGAATATGAAGAAGAATGCCGATGCCTTGCTCGATGGAATCTCTTCAGCACAATTCAAAAAAGTAGGTGATGCAACTGCAGTGGAAGCTGCCAAACGCGTAACAGGCGTCTCTGTCGAAGACGGCAAATATGTTTATGTGCGCGGCCTTGGAGACCGTTACACTAAAACTACGCTGAATCAAACCGAGATTCCGGGTCTCGATCCGGATCGAAACAGTTTGCAGATGGATATTTTTCCAACCAACCTGATCGACAATATTGTGGTTGCGAAAAACTTTACAGCCGATCAACCCGCCGATTTCACAGGTGGACTTCTCAACGTTGAAACGAAATCATTTCCGGAAAAGAAAATCTTCAATGTAGGTATTTCGACTTCCTACAATCCTGCCATGCACTTCAACAGTAACTTCTTGACGTATGACGGAGGAAAAACTGATTTTCTAGGATTCGATGATGGGACAAGAGCATTACCGGCAGGCGCGAACAGACGTGAAATCCCGACGCCCATTGGAAGCGCAACAGATCAAGAAGTGCGCGATTTCGTTACCAGCTTCAATCCGCAGCTCGGTGCAAAGAAAGCAACAAGCTTAGCCGACTATAGCGCTTCGATAAGCTTCGGTAATCAGTTGGATTTGGGAAAAGAAAATACACAGTCACGAAAGCTGGGTTATTTGTTTTCCGCATCGTATAAAAACGACTATCGTTACTATGACGATGTTCAGTATGGCGAATACCAGCGGAAGATCGACTCCTCCAGTTATGAAATGACTTACGCGACAACACAGCAAGGTCAAATGGGAGAGCGCAATGTTCTTATCGGATTGCTGGGTGGTCTTGCATATAAAACTCAGTTCAATAAGTATCGTCTAACGGCGATGCATTTGCAGAATGGCGAAAGCAGAGCAGCTCAATTCCGCATCGACAATAACGGAGAAGCCGTTGGACAATCAGGTTACATAGCCACTTCAGACAATCTTGAGTATAACCAGCGTTCACTGACCAATGTGCTTCTTTCCGGAACTCATGTATTGCAGGAAAAGAAATGGGATATTGACTGGAGAATATCGGGCACACGTTCATCGAATAGTGACCCCGACATTCGCAGAACTGCTTTCACTCTTGAATCATCGGACACACTCTTTAGTGCAGGCGCAGGCGGAAATCCTGCACGTATTTGGCGTTCGCTGGAAGAGTTCAACACACACGCCCGCCTCGATCTAACGAAGACCTATGCATTTGGCGAAAAGGAAGGGAAGCTCAAATTCGGTGCTTCGCAAGTGTTGAAGCAACGCAACTATGAAATTCTGTTTTTTGATATTCAGTTCTTCGGATCTCAAGACTGGCCTAACCCTTCGCCCAATGAAGTCTTGAAACCGGAAAACATTTTCCCGAGTGAAAACAACAACATCTACTATCAGTCAGGTAATAACACCCCTAACCCGAATGCATACAGCAGTAACGTTAGCAACACAGCAGGTTATATTTCCAATGATCTTCGCTTGAACAAACGTTGGAGAACGATAATAGGAGTGCGCGCAGAAAATTACGTGCAGCGTCATACCGGCCGCGACCAACGCTGGGCAAGTGGCGACACCATCAATGGAAATAACCTCGACAATGAGAAGGTTCTTGATGCACTCGATTTCTTCCCTTCATTGAATGTGATTTACTCGGCCAACGAGCGTCAGAACATTCGTGGATCCTATACGAAAACGATTGCACGCCCTTCCTTCAAGGAACTTTCGTATGCGCAAATTCTCGACCCAATCACCAACCGTATTTTCAATGGAAGTCTCTTCACTTATGGCAACTGGGATGGCAACCTCGTTGAAACACGCATCGACAATTTAGATCTTCGTTGGGAGTCGTTTGGCGAAGAGGGACAGATGTTCTCTGTGAGCGCATTCTATAAGAAGTTCGAAAAGCCAATTGAAATGGTGCGTATTCCTGAGCAGCAAACCAGTACAGAGTTCCAACCACGCAACGTAGGAGATGGACAACTAGTGGGATTGGAGCTGGAGGCTCGCAAAAACCTGAGCTTCATTTCGCCGGCATTAAACAAGCTTCTCTTCAACGTGAACGTGACGATGGTTCAATCGCAAATCGAAATGACTGAACTCGAATTCAACTCGCGCAAGCAATACGAGAAAGTAGGCCAGACCGTTGATAACACGCGGGAAATGGCAGGACAATCGCCCTATGTTATCAATGCCGGCTTTACCTATACGAACGACAGCCTGGGTGTAGACGCCGGCTTATTCTATAATGTTAAAGGCCCAACTCTTTACATTGTAGGTGCAGGCCTGTTTCCTGATATCTACTTCGAGTCGTTCCATAGTCTGAACTTCAGTGTTTCGAAAAAGTTTGGAGAAGAAAATCGAAGCGCCATCGATTTCCGAATCAGCAACCTGCTGAACGATGCATGGGAATACAATTACCAAAGTTTTGAAGCAACGCCGCAAACGTTTAGCCGAATGAGCCCGGGACGCGCATTCAGCATTGGCTTCAGTCACAAGTTTTGATTATTTCAGAAAGATGTCATAACGGCTTCGCGGCCTTTGGTCGCGAAGCCATTTAAAGTCGCGCAGCAACAAAGGCTCAGTACCGGCGAATCGGTTCGACTTAAACACCGATTTCGGTTGTCCATCCATTCGCAAAGAAGAAAGCTCTCCGCCATTAAAGCGAATGAGTATCGATGAGCACTCTCCCTGGTTGGTGCCCATTGGCTTAGGTGCTCCTTCCTTATCGTCGGTTGGATAATACACCAACTCACCATTTCCGTCAACCCAAACCGATTCAAGCTCACTATTCACGAAGGAGGCCGTTGCCATTTTTCCTTTGATTTGATTAAACCGTATTTCAGGGCCTTGAATGCTATCGTTCGCTTCAGCATCGGAAACAATAAACGCATTGCCCATTACCCACGCCTTATCAAGTGCCTGATTGCTCAAGCCCAACTTGAGGGTGTCGCCGGTTACCTGGTTTTGCGCGCTCCACACTATTGGGCTTCGATACATCCAAAGCAAGTTATCGCTCTGTAAGTAGACCACAGAATCACAAACACCTTGTAAGTCGTTTTTGAATATTCGCACGCCATGATAGGCGTAAACGATCTGATTATGTTGCTCGTCGGGCAATGACTTTAGCGTATCGGCATGCATGAATAACGTGTCACTATCCATCACTTCAAGCAACAGCGCATGGCCGGTAACGAAGCTAAGCTCATTGCTTTCGAGGTGCTTTCCATAGTCGCCCCAAATCTCAAAGGTTTGAGTCGTGTCTCTGATTTGAACATTGCGAAAGACTTCACCAAATCCGAGTTTACCGTTGTAGTATAAACTATCACCATTTAGTATCGTGGTTCGATCGCGCACCCAAGCATTCTTCCCGAAACGCGACTCATCCTTGCGCGAGTCATAATATCCATTTTCGCAATAAATAGAAACGCTATCACCATCGATCGATGTCGGTCCAAGAAATGTCGTAACCTCGCTCACGCTGCGATATTGCATCGTGTCTGTTCGCACCTTGTATGAAGGGTTGATTAGTACTACATCGCGCTTAAAGTTGAACACCTCTGTTTTACCGTTGTATGTTCCGTTGCGACTGGTGAGTGTGTTCTTGTTGGTTGATGAGACTATGCGACCTCCTGTAACATAACGTGCTATTTCCTCCTTGACCAGGTAAGTTAGTTCGCTACAGGTTAGGGTCATATCGCGATCACGCAATACAACATTGCCTGTAAGAACAGCGGTATTGCGCACCTTATCGAAATGAAGAAAATCAGAGTTCACCGTGCTTCCGGATGCCTCCAGAATTCGAATATTACTAAACGCATCAAAGTCATCATTCGAATAGAGATAAGCGCTGTCGCAATAGAAGGATGTGCCTTCCAGTTCAAGATGCACATTACCTAACAAGCGCTGAGCATCGACCAATGCTTTGTCGAATCTCAATTCATCGGTATGAATCAGCTTAACACGCCTGCCACTTCCTTGAGCGCAAACCAATTGCGTCTGCAACAAGAGAATCACCAAAATTGTGTAACAGCAGTGTTGCATGAAAAAACGGTTTTTAACCCGACTTCAACGAAATTCAACTCAAGCTATTGCCGGCTTTCGCTCTATCGTTTGCGTGCGGTCCGGACCAACGCTTACCACAGTAATAGGTGTTTCCAAATGCTGCTCGAGGTAAGCAATGTAATTAGTCAGCTCCGAAGGTAAGTTTGACTCTTCGCGCATGGCTGTAAGGTCAACACCCCACCCTTTCAAATCTTCGTATTCGGGCTCAATAAGCGAAGGAGAAATATCAAATGGTAAATCTTCTGTGTTACCCGACGCTGTTTTGTAGTGAGTGCAAACGCGAATCGTATCGAACTGACTCAGTACGTCGGCCTTCATCATGATGAGTTGCGTTACGCCATTGATCATGCAAGCATAGCGCATCGCAGGTAAATCGACCCATCCACAACGTCGGGCTCTTCCTGTGGTTGACCCATATTCATTACCAACCTTGCGCATGGCTTCACCCGTTTCATCACTCAATTCGGTTGGAAAAGGTCCGCCACCTACTCGAGTTGTGTAAGCTTTAAAAATTCCGATCACTTCTCCTATTCGGTTGGGGGCAATGCCAAGGCCTGTGCAGGCGCCGGCAGCTACCGTATTCGATGATGTAACGAAGGGATACGTTCCGAAATCGATATCGAGCATGGAACCTTGCGCTCCTTCGGCCAGGATGCGCTTTCCCTCCTTGAGTGCCTTATTGATATAATGCTCGCTGTCAATTATCGTCAGCTCACGAATAACCTGCACCCCACGCATGAACTCCTCCTCCATCGATTGAAGCTCCGTTGCATCGGCGGTGTAATGTCCCTCGAAGCCTTTTAGCAAATGCAGGTGCTTTTGCTTCAATGCCTCGTAACGTGCACTGAAATCGGCACTCAGCAAATCACCGACTCGCAAGCCATTGCGTCCGGTTTTATCCATGTAACTAGGACCAATGCCCTTCAGCGTTGAGCCAATTTTGCTCTCGCCCTTTGACGCTTCACTAGCCCTATCGAGCAAACGATGCGTGGGAACTATCACGTGTGCCTTGCGCGAAATGAGCAATCGCTCCCGAACAGGAACCTGCTTTGCGACAAGAGCATCGATTTCTTTTGCGAAAACAACCGGATCGATCACCACGCCATTGCCTACCAAATTCGTGACATGACTATGAAAAATTCCGGATGGTATAGTGTGTAGTACGTGCTTCGTGCCTTCGAACTCAAGCGTGTGTCCTGCATTTGGACCACCCTGAAAGCGTGCGATGATGTCGTATCGAGGCGTTAGTACGTCGACCAATTTTCCCTTGCCCTCGTCGCCCCACTGGAGCCCGAGGAGAATATCTACTTTATTATTCACTGCTTAAAAAAAAAGACACGCGAAAGTAGCGCGAAAATGACTACCCCTTTCGGCGTCCATAGAAATTCAGCGAATGATGATGAATTTCAATACCGAAAATCTCTTCGAGTGTCGATTTTATGCTCTGAACGCGAGGGTCACAGAACTCTAAAACCTCATTGCTGTCTGTAAGAATGATGTGGTCATGCTGCTGGTTTTGAAAAGCACGCTCATAATGAGCAGAGTTTTGACCAAACTGATGCTTGCGGACCAAATTGCAATCTATCAAGAGCTCGATGGTATTGTAGAGTGTTGCCCGCGACACGCGATACTTCATGTTCTTCATCCGGGAATACAGCATCTCAACATCAAAATGCCCGTTCACTTCATAGATTTCAGCGAGAATAGCAAAACGCTCGGGTGTTTTACGATGCTTGTGCACCTCGAGATATCTCGTAAAAATGTCCTTTACGCTGTCTTGAATGCGCTGTGTCATAAGAGAGAATTGCGAGGGCAAAAGTACAAAGGATTGCAGGATTGTAGGGGCTGTGATATGATGTCTCTGATTTGCAGCCCCTACAATCCTACAATCCTACGCCCATTCTCCTACTCAAACTCACTCTCAATCCTATCCACCGTCAGCACACCATCAATCGCCTTCAGCTTCTCCGTTAGCGCGCTCAGGTGCTTGGTGTCGTGAACAAGTACAATCACCTTTCCCTGAAAAATTCCATGGTTGGCTTCAAACGAAATGGCACGCATGTTAACGTTCATATCGGTTGAAATGATGTTGGTGATGTTTTGAACGATACCCACATCATCTATACCGGAAAACTTTAGCCCAACTTCGAATTGCACGGTTTCAGCATTGCGCCAGCGTGCCTTCATAACACGATAAGCATATTTGCTTAATAATTCCTGGGCATTGGGGCAATTCGTGCGGTGAATTTTAATACCCTCACTCACCGTAATGAAACCGAAAACCTCATCTCCGGGAATAGGATTGCAGCAAACAGCGAGATTATAGTCAACCTTTTGTTGCTCATCGCCTATGAACAACGCTTCACCCTTTCCTTGTGTGGTAATGACTTTTCGATCTGCTGCACTCTCCTGCGCAGCCGATTTCTTTTCCGGTAATTCTTCCCTCTCAAATCGAATGCGTGCGCCTTCGATTACATGACCCTTCAAACGCGTCAAATCCAAAGAGCCCTTTGCTATACGCACATACAGATTGGTTGCGTTGATTGTCTCGAAATGCTTTACAAACTCATCGATATTCTTACTGAGAAAATCAATCTTTAACGCATTGAACTTCCGCTTGAGCATTTCCTTACCCTCTTCGGCGATAAGCTTTTTCTCTTCGCGCAGGGCATCGCGTATTTTGTGTCGGGCACTGGCCGTTACGACGATGTTGAGCCAGTCTTCCTTCGGGTGCTGCTTCTTAGAGGTTAGAATCTCAACCTGATCACCGCTTCGCAGCTTATGACTTAGCGGAACGAGTTTGTAGTTCACCTTCGCCCCTATGCACTGCGAGCCAATTTGCGAGTGAATGTGGAAGGCAAAGTCGAGAGCGGTAGCGCCTACAGGCAAGGTCTTCAAATCGCCATTCGGCGTAAACACATAAATCTCTTCCGAGAACAACGACAACTTGAAGTTATCGATAAAGTCGATCGCATTATCCTCCGGATTCTCGAGCACATCGCGCACCTGACTTAGCCAGCGATCGAGTTTACTCTCCGGACTCTCAGCTGCGTCTTTGTACTTCCAATGCGCTGCAAATCCCTTCTCAGCTATCTCATCCATGCGCACCGAGCGAATCTGGACCTCCACCCACTTTCCGGTGGGCGACATCACTGTCGTATGCAACGATTCGTAACCGCTGCTTTTGGGAATGCTTATCCAGTCGCGCAAACGCTCAGGGCTTGGCTGGTAGAAATCGGTCACGATGGAATATACACGCCAGCAATCGCTTTTCTCGGTTTCCGACTGCGTTTCCAGAATAATCCGAATAGCAAACACATCATAGATTTCTTCAAACGGCACTCCCTTCTTCACAATCTTATTCCAGATGGAATAAATACTCTTCGTGCGACTCTTAATCTCGTACTTCAACCCGGCCTTATCCAGCGCCCGGCGAATGGGCAACGTAAATGCATTGATAAAGCGCGTTCGAACTGCTTGCGTCTTTTGAAGCTTGCTCACAATTTCCTCATACGTTTCCGTATCCTTATACTTGAGCGCAAGGTCTTCTAACTCTGTTTTGATGTTATATAAACCGAGCCTGTGCGCAAGTGGTGCATACATGAACAATGTTTCGCTGGCGATCTTCAGTTGCTTCTCACGCTTCATGTGGTCGAGCGTGCGCATATTGTGCAGGCGGTCGGCAAGCTTCACCAATATCACTCGAACGTCATCGCTCAGCGTGAGCAACATTTTGCGGAAATTTTCCGCCTGGTCGCTGGCGTTTTCGTAATTGCTTACGCCTGAAATCTTCGTTAAACCATCAATGATCGTGCGCTCCCGCTTACCAAAAAGATTCTGAATATCGTCGAGGGTTATCTCGGTATCCTCAACCGTATCGTGCAGCAAAGCACACACGATACTTGTCGTATCCAAACCGATTTCTTCGGCTGCGATTTTCGCAACGGCTATAGGGTGATAGATGTATGGCTCACCGCTCTTGCGGCGCATGTCCTTGTGCGCCTCAGCACTGAGCTCAAAAGCCTTCCGAATGCGCAAGCGGTCGGCTCGCGATTTAGAACGGTGACAAACGCGGAGCAGCGCACGGTAACGACGGAGGATTTCTCTCTTCTCTTCTTCTAAATCAATATCAGCGGGTATCATTGTGGGGAAATTAGCTCATATAGAAAAAGAAAAACAGAGGGTATTCCAAATATTTTCATAGTGCAGCGTGGATAAGAATACAAACCGCATTTTAAGCTGCATAAGCACGAAGTACAAAGAGTGTTTAACCTCACTTAAATAATACAGAGAGGAACATCGGAGCCTGACAAGACAAGTCTCTACTCACTTTTCGATTAAATAAACAACCTCTCGATTTTAGTAATCCTGCACAGGCTGAAGCATTCCGCGCGTTTGAATACCGAGCATGACCCAATTGTCGGTAAACGTTTGTTGAGCCACTTTCTCAAAACGTAAATTATGTCGCAGGTAAACTTCCCAGCGGGAAGCTTCGGATAATGCTCTGCTCAAGGTGAACCCATGGAAAATAGTGCGATGCACTTCTCCTTGCAGCATTTCGTGTCCGAAACTGCCGCCGTAAGGGTTAGCATACGAACGAGTGATATTACCGCCAAAATTATCGGTGCTTCCATCCCCATCAACATCAAAGTCTCTCCCGAAGGCTGCCGCATTTAACTGCTCAGCGACACTCCACAGCTTCTTCACATAACGCAGCCTGAGGCACGATTCAACGAAATTGGATCCCAACGGATGTGCCATCGACTGATTGATGTGTGTCCATGCTTGAATAGAACTACCATGCGAGTAGATGAAAGGTCGCGCAACGTTCATTTCTGCCAACACCTCTAACCCCTTTCCGGGTCTATTCCAGCGCAAACCAAACTGCCCTGCGATTTTATTTCCCCACCAATTATTGCTTCGCTTAAATAATCTTAAGTTGAACTCATCGAGCACAAATTGACCATACAACTGCAAGGAAGGTGTTACACTCCATCGCAGTGAGGCGGCGAGCATCACATTGTCGGGCGAACCCAGACTGTACTCAACAGGCCGATAGAAAATGAGCGGATTCAAATAATACAAATCCAGCCCTCGCTGACTTAGGGTATCGCTATTTTGCCAAACCACCCATTCATACAACGATGCATTCAGCTTCGGTGTTATCTGATAACTGAATGCATGCATGGCGCTGTATTTCACTCGCGCATTCGACAGTGTTTGTCCTGAAGAAATGTCTCGCAACTGCGTCCACAAATTCACGTACCGAAACTTACCAAGTGTTGTGGTGACTTTGAAATAGGGAGCGGGCGATGCATGGTCACTGAGTATCATAGATCGATAGCCATCACCCCAGAAGTGCTTGGCCTTACCCAACTCGAAAGCGACATGCTTTCCCGCGTTGTACTTCAAGTTTCCAAACGTGTAATGCGAGTGATAGAGGTTACTCACCTTATCAGTTACGGCATATCCAAGCCCCGATAAGTACCCTTCATTTTCTGCACGTCGCTCAAGGTACGAAGGTAAAAAACCACCAACCAAGGCATATCCGGCCTGAAACGACCATCGTTTGGAAGGATTCCATTGCAACTGACCTCCCAACCATGAAGTCGAAATTGGACGCTCTCCAAAACCCGCATTTAAATTAGCTACTGGCTGTACGCTTAAGCGGTCAGGTATAGCGAGTGAATCGTTCAAAGCAGTGGAGGGCTGCATCGGAAAAGGGGAAGATTCGGATCGATAATTTCTGAATCCATCTGCAGGCTCCTGTGCTACAAGGTGATCGTCGCTCGTGAGCACAATGAGAACAAGTAATAGATATTGAATATACATCCGCATCTCGCCGCTAAAAGTAACAACACTTGCCAACATCTAAAAAGGAATGATTTTGTGGTGGAATCGACACACTATCTTCGCGCCGCAATTTCACTCCTGTGCAAGCAGAATCAACAGCTACATCTACCCAGGTTAAATCATCGTTTGTTCGTGATGTGGCCATGCTGTTCAAACTACGCCTCACTCTGCTAGTCATCATATCTGCGGTTTTGAGCTACTATATGGGAGCCGACGAAACGAACGTGAGCACACTTACAGCTCTTTGTATCGGAGGCTTGCTGCTTACCGGTGGCAGCAACGGACTCAACCAGGCGCTCGAGCGCGAATGGGACAAACTCATGTTGCGCACGCAAAACAGACCCATCCCCACAGGGCGCATGTCGCTGCGAACAGCTGTTGTAATTTCCATGACAGCGGGTATTCTGGGCATTCTGATTTTATGGTATTACTGTGGAACCGCATGCGGAATCTTGGGGGCCTCTGCTTTTATCATGTACGTAGCTTTCTATACGCCCATGAAGCGGGTGAGCAGTTTGGCTGTGTTCATCGGGGCGTTTCCGGGAGCTATTCCGCCGATGCTGGGATACGTAGCAGCCACACAAAACTTCGGATTGGAAGCCGGATTGCTCTTTGCCATGCAGTTTATGTGGCAATTCCCTCATTTCTGGGCCATTGCCTGGGTAGCACACGACGACTACATGCGTGGCGGTTACAAACTGCTACCGTTTAATGAGGGAAGAAGTAAATCCACCGCCTACCAGATTTTGTTGTATTCCCTCTTTCTGATTCCTGTGAGCCTGCTGCCCTGGGCCCTGCCGCTTGAGTCGCCCATGACAGGCAACATAGCAGCCGTCATTACAGGATTGGCCGGAGCTGCGATGTCGTACTATTCATTTCTGCTCGTGAAATCATGCGATACGGCCGATGCGCGCAAGGTGATGTTTGCCTCCTTTTTTTACCTGCCCGTGGTACAGCTCGCTTATGTGCTCGATAAATTACCGGGCTAGGCTTCGCCCAAACTTTGAAGCCATTGTGTTGTTATAACCTCAAACTATAGCTCCCATGAGTCAAAACGCTCCAACTACCGCTTCCACCAAAATTGACGTGTTCGAAGGCTTGGATCCCGCCATCAAAGTGCGTACACGCAAAATGATGATGTGGTTTATCATCTTCGCCATCGTAATGCTATTTGCCGGTATCACGAGCGCTCTCATTGTGCTGTATGGAAAACTGATTTGGCTGCACATGTCGCCACCGGTGTATTTCTGGCTCAGCAACGCATTCATTGTAGCCTCTTCCGTAACACTCATCCTTACTCTGCGTGCCCTGAAAAAAGGCAACCAGTCCTTGGGAATGATACTTCACACCATTACGCTCGCATTGGGTATAGCGTTCACCGTATCTCAACACGCAGGTTGGAAGCACATGGCCTCGCGCGGGCTTGGTTTTACCATAACACAAAACGAACAGGGACTTTCCTCTTATCGATGGAACACACTCGGAAAACTCAGCGGAGAGTATGGTTCAGATTATTGGTTTGAGATGAATAACGAACGGTTGGTAAAGGAAGGAAGCGAGTATTACAAACCCAGCGACCCTTCGCGCCCCGTCACAAACACCGTGATGACCACATTCAATGCATTTGGCGCCATGTTAAGCGTGGTGATCTACGTCCACATCATACACCTTGCATTCGGCCTCATTTACCTAATCGTGAATACGGTGCGTATCGCAAAACGACGTATCAACCAAGACAACACCTTGAGTATTTACATCAGCGGTATGTACTGGCACTTCCTGGGTGGCCTATGGCTTTATTTGTTCTACTTCCTTTTCTTCTTGTTTTAGTCTTATTTAGACACGATATAAACAAATTGATTCTTTCAGTATCGGCGGGCATTTCAGGTCTTCAGCTCACCTTTCCCAACGGTGGTTGTCAATTTTTTTAATCTGACCGCCCAACTAAGGCGTTTTGATTAGTAAACTTGCGCCAAATTTTCAGATCGTATGGCAGGACAGGCTCAAGCAGTCAGCAAAGACCAACTTTGGAGCGGCGGACAATCGCCCTTTGGTATCAGCTACGGTAAAATGATGATGTGGTACTTCCTCGTATCAGACGCATTGACGTTTGGAGGATTGCTTACTGCATATGGCGTTATTCGCCACGGTTCGGCCGACTTGTGGCCTGTTGGTGAACAAGTATTTGAGTCGCTACCCGGCCTTCATGGCAGCTATCCGCTCATCTACGTAGCACTCATGACCTTCATTCTGATTATCTCTTCCGTTACGATGGTACTCGCTGTAGAAGCAGGGCATCGCATGGACAAGAAAGGCGTTATCAAGTGGATGGGATACACAGTTATAGGTGGCCTTTTCTTCTTAGGCTCACAAGTTTGGGAGTGGTCGCACTTTATTCATGGCTCAGGCGGTGGATTTCAAGTGAGCGCTCCAATGACTGTGGCAGCAACCGACGACCACAACCAGCCGATTGCTATGGAATTGACCGGAGGTTCTTGGGTTCACATGACATCTGACCTCGGACACGCATACGAGCATGCACTAGAGCACGGCGACCATATGGAGATTTCTAACGGTAAGCTCATCGTAACACCTGCAACTCATGGCGACCATGATGCCCACGGTCACGATGCCCACGCCGAGGCTCATCCAGCAGGCCCACAAGAGTATCCGCTCGAAATCGTTCTGAACAAATACACATTGGAACACAAAGACGGTAAAGACCTTCGCAAGTTGACCGTAACTGGTGAAGAGGCTGAAAAAATCATGAAGAACATGGCCTCGAATACACTTGTTTTCGGAGCAAACCTTTCGAAAAACGAATATGCCGTTCAACAGCAATACGCGAACTTCTTCTTCTTCATTACAGGTTTCCACGGTTTCCACGTATTGCAAGGAGTAATCATCAACCTCATCATTTTCATTATGGCAATGCGTGGCGTATTCGAACGTCGCGGCCACTACGAAATGGTCGAGAAGGTTGGTTTGTTCTGGCACTTCGTAGATCTAGTGTGGGTGTTTGTATTCACATTCTTCTACCTCGTTTAATAAAGACCTTAATCACTGTTTAGATAATTCGAAACAATCATGGAAAGAGACGATTTAATTGTAAACGATAGCTACTCTCTCAACGCTCGTCACGGCGAGGAAGAAGGCAAGAAGATTCGCAAAAAGCTGTACATGGTAACCGCTATCCTTACCATTCTAACTGTATTCGAAATCTTCATGGGCGTTTACTTCAAACGCAATGGAACTTTTACCTGGGAAACCATCAAACTGCTTTTCATCGTTCTTACCCTTGTGAAGGCAGCCTATATCGTTCTTATCTTTATGCACCTTGGCGATGAGCGCAAGAATCTCAAGTACGTGGTGCTATTGCCCTACGCGCTCTTTATCTTGTACCTCATCTTTATCGGACTATACGAAGGACTTTCCGTTCAAAATTTGAACAATACCTTCCGTTAAACATATGTCGACTCGTTCGAAATGGAAAAAGTATATTGGCCTTGCCGGTATGCTTTTTTTGTTTCCGCTCCTTTGGTTGGTCTTCTTCGGTTTGCTCAGCAAACACAAGTTCAAGACACTTTCCTATTTAGGACCTGAAAATACGGTTAGCGAAGATCCTCACTACCGTATCCCCGATTTCGCCTTTGCCGATGAAAACGGCGACATTCTCACGCGTGATTCACTACTGGGGAAAGTATGGGTAGCAGCTTGTTATTCGACTACAGATGAACACATCGCTCAAATAACAGAGCGCCTGCTCAACATCAATTTCAAATACCGCAACGAACCTGATATCGCCATCGTTGTTTTCTCAACACACTGTGATAGAGATACACTCCAAGCAACCAAAGCGTACATTGAGCAAAACACCAAGTACAATGCATTTGGAAACAAATGGAAGTTCCTCACCGGAAATCAGGATGCAATGCAGGCTTACATCCGGAATGGATTACTCATTCAAGACCTTTCAAGTGAAGCTATCTTCAAGCTCATTGATGCTGACGGACATATACGCGGTGAATATGGGAATACCGAATACCACTTTCTGGGTGGCGCAGGGGACTCCATACCGGGGATGGTTCAAGATATAGCACTCCTCAAAAAAGAGATTGACATACGCCGATACAATGAACGAAAAGCAAAAGAAGCCACAACCGATCAGCAGTAAGTGGATCGCTATTGCCGCTTTCACCATCGCACTCGCGGCATGCACCGGTAAGCAATCGCAACAGTCAAACACAGGCAAGCCTCTTCCTTATTTCGGTGAGTTCGACGTTGAGGTAATTACCTTGCCGGATGGCACTCAAAAACAGGACACCCTTTATTATCCGATTCCCAAGTTCAGTTTTGTCAATCAAGACAGCGTCATTATCACACGTGAAAATTATGAAGGCTACATCACGCTCGTAGACTTCTTCTTTACCGACTGCCCTACTATATGCCCTATCATGAGCGCACAAATGGCACGCCTTCAGGATAAATTCCTTAAAGAGAATCCTGAATTACCGATTCGTTTTTTATCATTCTCCGTAAAGCCTGAAGCCGATACTCCCCAAAAACTAAAGGCCTACTCCCAAATAATAGGAGCCGACTTATCGCGCTGGAATTTCCTTACCGGTCAGGCGAATGATATTTATGACCTGGCGCAAAACGGATTCTTACTTACAGCCTTCCCTTCCGACACAGCACAGGGTGGTATTTTCCACACCGACAAAGTAACGCTGCTCGACAAGACTGCGCGGATGCGCGGCTATTATGACGGAACCTCAACGGCGAGCATGGATCAGTTATTTAACGACGCCATTAAACTATCCCAGGAAAAAACAAATGATTGAAGCATCCATACCCAAAAACGACAAAGTTGCCAAACGCATCATCTGGCTTCTTTCGCTGATTGTATTCCTCGTTGTTGTTTCACTGAAATACATTCACCTAGACGCAGAACTTGGCTTCGATCCACACGTATTTGCAACCGTTAATGCCTTCATTAACGGATCTGTTGCGTTTCTGCTGTTGGCCGCACTGTTTGCGGTTAAGCAAAAGAACTATGTGTTGCACAAGCGCCTAATGCTTTCTGCGATGATACTTTCATCGCTTTTCCTGATCAGTTATATCGCCCACCACGTGCTCACCGGCGACACAGTCTATCCGAAGGACGCTCCTATGCGTGCTTTTTACTTCGTCGTGCTCGTTACACACATCATTCTAGCTGCAGTCATATTGCCATTTATCCTTTTCACTACGTATCGAGGTCTTACAGCCGATTTTCAAGCCCATAAAAAAATTGCCCGAATAACCTGGCCCATATGGTTTTATGTGGCTGTGAGCGGGGTGATTGTTTATTGGATGATTAGTCCATACTACGTTTAAAGAGCGAAGCGCTTGTTTAGTGCAAAGAAGTTTATCTTTGAATCATGAAGAATTTTGCGAAGTATTTCCTTGTATCAGCATTTCTGTTTCTGGTCAGCATTGCTATGACTGCACAATGCGCCATGTGCAAAGCCACTGCAGAAAGTGCTACCGAAAATGTAGACAAGGGAATTGGTGAAGGACTCAATGCAGGCATCGTTTACCTGATGCTCGTTCCCTATGTATTGCTTGCCACCGTGGCTCTTGTTTTTTTTAGAAAAAAAATCGTGGCTCTGTTTCGCGGCTAACTGTTGCCTGTTCTCAATTTAGTATCTTACCGAATTGTTGCTTTTTGCATTCATGAGCACCAACTGAAAAAGAATTTCTTATTTTAGCCAAATACTAGATTGAACGAATTCTCTGCCATGAAGGCTCTTCTCATTGTAATAGTTACTATAACCGGCCTCCTGTTGGTGCATCTGCCGACGCACGCTCAGTTTTTTGAAGAACTCAAAATCGACTCTACCCAAGTTCCCGAGGCTGAGGATCAGAAAATGCAGATAACGGTAACTGATTTCCGAACTAAAATGTTCATGGATGCGGACGTTATGATTAAGGGTCTAAACCCACGCAAAACTGTCGTCTTTAAAAATTTCACTGATTCAACAATGCTTCTGAAGAACTACCGAATCTATACGGTTTCGGTAGTTAAAGAAGGGTTTATGTACTACGCCCACAAATTCTGGCCGGCTGAATCAAGCACACACTATGAGCGCGTTGAACTTAAGCCGCTGTCGGTTGGTCTCAAAACCAGTATTGAAGACATTACATTCTTAGGCGACGAAACACAACTTTATCACAAGTCTGTGCCTGCGCTCGAAGAACTCGTGCAGTTTATGACAGTTAACCCCTCGGTAAAGATTTGCGTTATCGGCCATGCAAATTGCCCGGTTAATGAAGACAAGAAAAACTCAGACGCTTACTACCGACGCGCTTCGGAAAAACGTGCAGAAGCTGTTGTCGATTACCTGGTTCAACACGGAATCACTGCCGATCGCCTTACAACCCGCGGAATGGGAAACAAACAGATGCTCTATCCCGACCCGCAAACAGAATGGCAAGTGAGCGCCAATCGTCGGGTAGAAATCGAAGTAACCGGGCTTTAATTGAAATTCTCATCCGAAATGACAACAGTCAATTATTTCGGAGTTCATCCTAACTTTTTTTAGCCAAAAAACCGGCTCATACACCCTAAGTTTGTGCCTGCAATGACCTTATCCAATCTTTCACTGCGGCTTTGCGCGATGTTAATCGTGCTAGTTTTCATCTCGGGAAATATTCGCGGACAAGCCTGGTCTCTCGACTCCTGCATCGCTTATGCCTTTCAAAATAACCTGGCGGTACAATTGAGCCAAGAGAATGTCTCTCTCACCGAACTCAATGAAACCAATGCCATAGGCAGTATGCTACCGTCCCTCAACGCACAGGGAGGCCATGGATACAATTGGGGACAACGAATCGACCCCTTCACCAACCAGTTTGCGAGTTCACGAATTCAAAGCAATAACTTTGGTATCGCCACCAGTGTAAATCTGTTCAATGGTCTGCGTCAGGTAAACACCTTGAAGCAAGCCGGGCTCAACACGGAGACAGCCAAGTGGAACTATGAAAAAATGCGCAACGACATTGCCCTTAACGTTGCCTCGGCCTATCTCGCTGTCATCATCAACAAAGAGTTCATGGATATTGCTCGACGAACGCTCGACGGTACGGACAGGCAAGTAAAACGCATGGAAAAACTGGTGAGCGCAGGTCAACTTGCCATCAGTAACCTCAACGATATGCAAGCTCAACTGGCCACTGACAACGCCTCCTTTGTAGCTGCAGAAAACAATTTCAAGCTATCGAAACTTTCCCTCGTTCAATTGCTTCAACTGGATGCCGCCAAACTCGATCAATTCAATATCGTACTTCCCAAACTTGACGAGGTTGAACAATACACCTTGCTTTCTAATCCTGATATTGCAGTTCAAGCAGCATTGAACAATTTCCCGGAAGTGAAGAGCGCCACAACTTCCGTTGCTAGCGCTGCCCTTGGACAAAAGATTGCAGCATCGGGGTACTACCCTAGTCTCAACGCAAGCTTTTCATACGGGACAGGTTATTCGGGTGCCGCAAAAGTGCTTACAGGTAATCCCGATACACTGGCATTTCCAATTGGCACTGTGATGGGAACAGGAGAATTGGTCACTTCCTTTCCTCAGCTTTCCTATTCTATAGATGACTATCAAACAAAAGCATTTAGCAATCAACTGCAAGACAACGTAAACCGATCGTTGTTTTTCTCGCTGAATATCCCCCTCTTCAACGGTTTCTCAACGTATACCGGAGTAAAACGCGCAGAGATTAATTTCCGACAGGCAGAACTGCAACTTGCACAAACCAAGCAATCCATTACGCAAAGCGTTTACCAGGCGTACAACGATGCGCAAGCTGCTTTGGCGAATTATTATGCATTTAAAACAAGCGTTGCCGCCAGCCAAAAATCTTTCGAGTGGGCTGAACTTCGCTATGAGCAAGGCCTCAGCAACATAACAGAATATGCCGATTCACGCATGCGGATGGAAATAGCCCAAGCAAATCTGGCCCGCACGAAATACGATTATATTTTTAAACTTAAAGTGCTCGACTTTTATCAAGGTAAGGCCATCACGTTGAAACCATGAACAAAAACCTAAAACGTATTCTCATTGGTGTTGGCATTGCAGCTGTAGCGGGTGTTGCATACCGTGTAATGGCCGGCAGTAAAAATCACACTGAAGTAACCACTGAAAAAAGTGCCTATCGCAGCATTATAGAAACTGTTGCCGCGAGCGGAAAAATTCAACCGGAATCGGAAGTAAAAATTCAGTCGGAAGTATCGGGACAAATCGTTGAACTCCCAGTAAAGGAGGGCGATTTGGTACAAAAGGGACAACTCCTCGTGAAAATAAATCCCGACCTGTATACCTCAGCATACAACCGCGCAGAAGCAGCTCTCAACAGTTCCAAAAGCAACCTGAGCAGCGCTAAATCTCGCCTTACTCAGGCAGAAGCTCAGTTCAATGTGACTAACCTCAATTTTCAACGCCAGAAAAAATTATTCGACGACGGAGCAATCTCCAAAGCAGAATTAGAAAATATCACGAGCCAATTCGAAACATCCAAAGCCGAAGTAGAAGCTGCCAGAGAAAGCATCCACAGTGCACAGTTTGCTATCGAAAGTGCAATGGCAGGCGTGAATGAAGCCGCTGATAATCTGAAGCGAACTACAATTCTTGCGCCCATGACCGGCACTGTAACTGCACTCAATAAAGAGCTCGGTGAAACTGTTTTGGGTAACAACATGATGAGTGGCGATGTAATCATGAACATATCGGCATTAACATTCATGGAAGTAAACGTGGAGGTGAATGAAAGTGATATCGTTCGTGTAAATCTCAATGATACCGCATTGGTTGAGGTAGACTCCTATAAAAATGAAACATTCAAAGGGATAATAACGGAAATTGGAAACACCGCCCTCAACGCCATTGGCGAGCAAATGAACCTCAACCAGGTAACTAACTTCTCAGTAAAGATTCGCATATTACCGGAATCATATGCTCATCTGATGACCGGTAAAGGAGACAACTATTCGCCCTTCAAACCGGGCATGAGCGCAACGGTCGACATCATAACCGAAAAATCGGATCGTGCTCTTTCAATACCAATCAAGGCAGTTGCCGCGCGCGACGATACGACTTCCGCTTCAATTCTGGATAAACTAAGCGCAGAAAAAGCATCGGACAACACACCCGACGAACCCTTCACTGTAGTTTTCGTGAGAAATCAAAGTACGGATGTGGCTGAAATTCGTGTTGTGAAAACCGGCATTCAGGATGATAAATTCATTCAAATCACAGAAGGTGTTGCAGATGAAGAAGAGATTATAACAGGCCCTTACGAAGTCGTTGCGCAATCACTCAAGCCAGGCGATAAAATCAAAGTGAAATCGGCTTCCGACAATTCGGAAAAAGGCAAATAGAATTCGCATGTCTTACCTGCTGTTGATTGAAACTTCCGCGAAAAATTGTTCCGTGGCAATTGCCGACGAGCAACGGGTGCTTCTTTCAAAATCGGCCTGTGCTGAGCACTTTATTCACGCCGAGCAACTGCACGTGATGTTGCAAGAACTCTTCTCAGAACTATCGCTCTCCGCGAATTCTCTCAATGCTATTGCCGTAAGCAAAGGCCCTGGTTCTTATACCGGATTACGCATCGGGGTGAGCGCGGCCAAAGGATTGTGTTTTGCCTTGAATATCCCGCTTATTGCCCTTGACACAACAGAGATTCTGGCTCATTATGCTGCAGTGAACACTGTGCATGCAACGCGGATTTTACCCATGATTGACGCCCGTCGTATGGAGGTTTACACTGCACATTTCGATGCAGAAGCCAAGCGAATTACAGACGATGAAGCTATGGTCATCGACGAACAGAGCTTCAGCGATTTTGCTGAAGAGCAAGTTGTTTTGGTTGGAGACGGTGCAGATAAATGCAGGCCTTTCATTCACGCCAAAATGCAGATTCTGTCCATCCTGCCCAATGCTACGATGATGTTCGAACCGGCTATGCGATCATTTCTGCAAAAAAGATTTGAAGACGTTGCCTACTTCGAACCTTTCTATTTGAAAGACTACATTCCAGGCACTTCCAGAAAAAGTGTTCTTTAAGCTCGCTATCTTCGCAACATGACCCGCCGCGGATTAGCACTGATTGCTCTATTTGTTATCCTATCAGGATGTCGTGACCGCAATACGAATCGCGTTCCCGACGTGCCCGTAAACATTGCCATCAACATCTATCAACCCGATTTTTTCAATCTCACGGTACCTTCTGGTTGGGTCTACATCACGGGAGGATCCAGAGGAATTATTGTCTATCGAAAAAGCACCACCGAATTCATAGCCCTCGAAAGACACAGCCCTTTCCAACCGGAAGACAATTGCGCTGTGATCGTAAATGAAGACAATGTAATCGTAAGCGATCCGTGCTCCGACTCGCAGTGGCTCATTACAGATGGCACTATTGTGCAAGGCCCTACTGCACTCGCTCTCGAAACTTATCGAACCTCTTTTTCAGACCCCATTCTTTACATCACGAATTAACCGGCTATCACGTATTAAAGCGTTTTCGGGAAACAGCAACCTTTTCAATACGATGGCGTAGAACGAGGAAATCGATTTCGCCATGTTCCAAAAACCTTTTCTCTTCGCTATCATTCTTTCCCTTGGATTCGTTACAGGTTGCATCATTCCGGGGGCACGGAGAGAAAAGGCAGAAATTGAACTGCAGCGCAACGATTCCCTATTTGTTATCGATGAAGGCGAGTTTAACTTTCGAATCGTTTTGCCAAAAGATTTAATGATCTCACACGTGCCTGTATTCCATCACAACCCATCAGAAAACACACTCAGCATGACGTGCGGTCCATCCTTTCATCTAATCGCAGAAGTGAGTGATCCTTCCATGGAGCCCCTGCCTGCTCAAGATGGTATTTTCCGACTAGAGGTAATTGACAACGAAGACCAATCCACGGTCTATAAAAGGGTACTTCCGGATGGAGTTGTTTATGATTACGGCTTGGTGCAGCATACGGAGATCAACGGAGTCCATTATCTCTTTCATACCGATTCAAATGCGGAATACACGCTTCAAGATGCGCTTCGAATGAAATCAGCACTGGCGTCCATCAAAATCTAACATTCAATTCAAACCTGTTCCGTCAGATTTGTTTACATTCGTGACACGTTCCGTTTGCTAAACTTTCTGACCATGCGATATCTTTTCTCTCTGCTGCTCTCTCTCTTCCTAGTAAATAGTGCCTTGTCGGAGGTAATAATCATTAGCGGCATTTACCAGGGCAAAGATCTCTATGTAAAAAACCCCATGACAACGGATGGCGCAGGCTATTGCGTTTTCGAAGTGCTTGTTAACGGCCAGGTAACAGCGGACCAGCTCAACTCAGCCTCATTTGCCGTCGATTTAGCTATCTGGAAACTAAACCCGGGTGACGCTTTGGAAATTGTTCTCAGATGCAAAGAGAATTGTGATGTCAAAATTCTCAATCCGGAAGTGATTTATCCTAACAGCACTTTCGAGATTACCTCACTAACCGTTAGCCCAACCGGTGGTATGGAATGGACAACCGAAAAAGAAGGAGCACCGCTAACCTATATCATCGAACAATTTCGCTGGAATAAGTGGATTACAGTGGGGGAAATAAAAGGTCAAGGCAAACCTGAAACCTGTCGATATAACTACCCGGTCAACCTGCATAGCGGCGTCAACACTTTCCGCATCTATCAAATGGATTATAAAGGGCAGCACACTTCTGACGAGTATAAAATCGAAAGCACGGCACCGGAGATAAAAATCAAGTCACTCAAAGTTTCAAATGAAATCGAATTTTCCGGAATCACAGATTACGAAATAGTAAGCGAGTTCGGAACGCTCATAACTTCCGGACGCGGTCCTTCCGTAGACGCTTCGAAATTTTTCAAAGGAAAATACTATGTGAACTACGATAATAAAGTGGGTGCCATCGTAGAGAAGAAATAATATATGCTTCGCAAAATTGAACATATCGGCATTGCCGTAAAAGATCTAGCCACCTCTAATCAAATCTTCGAAGACATTCTCGGAGTGGCTCCATACAAGCAAGAAGAAGTCGAAAGTGAACACGTGCTCACCTCCTTTTTTCAGGTTGGAGAAAGTAAAATTGAACTTTTACAAGCAACATCACCGGATAGTGCCATTGCCAAGTATCTCGAAAAAAACAAGGAGGGAATCCATCATATCGCTTTCGATGTAGCAGATATATATGCCGAAATCGAACGACTAAAAGGGAAGGGATACACCCTCATTCACGAAACTCCAAAAGAAGGAGCAGATGGTAAAATCATTGCGTTCATGCATCCTAAATCAAGCAATGGTGTCTTGGTAGAACTGTGTCAAGATCGTAAGCCCGAATAAATCGCTACTTCCTCTTTTTTCTCTTCATCTTCTTCGCATCAGGACCAAACAAATCGTTCTCGTCGTGCTTGCCGCCCTTCGATAAATCCGCGCCACGACCAGGTTGATTCTCACATTGCCTGTCGGGCTGTTTACTCAACCACTGAATTCGCAGGGTGATGAGTACAGGACGGAAACGACCGTTGAAATAAGGCAGAGTCGCTTTCATTCCTTCCCATCGATTGACGTTCAACAGCGGTATTTCAATCATAGGTAAAATGAAAATGCCCGGTTCAGGCTTCCAACCAAATCCAAGACGATAATGCGCCTGCACCGGAAAAGTTGACGGGTATTCCCAAATCGCTCCG
>Ga0315904_10001508_pt1 | contig 37186 bp, 53 predicted proteins | sample LakEriMetagenome_6_FD_203529 | JGI IMG/M metagenome (GOLD analysis project Ga0315904, IMG submission 203529) | Freshwater fungal communities from buoy surface, Lake Erie, Ohio, United States - Buoy 12 MA120 | ecosystem: Environmental > Aquatic > Freshwater > Lake | place: USA: Lake Erie, Ohio... | reverse complement strand
AAATAACCAGCGCCATTAGGTAATTTAAGTACATCATCACCTGTAAATCTACTACCCATAGCTGTGTCTTTATATAATTTTAAAGCAAGCGGTTTAACCATATCTTCTAAAGCTGTGACAGTGTCAATAGCTACATATTTATATGGTCTATTATTAAGCTTAATTTGCTCACCAACAGCTTTTAATTCAGTAAGGGTATTAACCTTTACTTTTAAAGCTTCAACGTAATCTGAGCCATCTTCCAAGTCAATAATTAAATTGTTATCTAAACCTGCAAGAGCTGTAGTCTTGCCAGTTTTAGGTTTTGAGTAAATAACCAAGCGTTTTGGGTTTACTCGTTCTGCCTTAAGTTTTTTAGTAGGCAATTTTATAGTTGTTTCTGTCATATCATATTTCTTTCTAACCAACCTTGTGACATTTCATCAGCAGGTGGTAGTTCTTTAAATGCCCCTGCTTTTGGCAAAAATAATAAACCAATAGCTATGTTGTCCCTACTTAGCCTATTTTTTATTATTTTTAATAATCTGAATGAATCTTTTAGATTATATGGTGCTGCAAACTTATTAATATTATAATTAAGTGAGCTTTCCATATCCATTTTATAGGCATTCATTAGACCTAATACTACATCAGCATCTGTATAAGGGTTAGTTGTATCTTTAAAGTCTGACTGTTGTGGAGATATGTCAATACCTTTAAATTTCTGTCGTTCTATAGAACTTAGACCCTGATTGAATTGCTGTAGCCATATAAAGGTCATTTTAAACATATTTCTAGCAATTACAGAATACTCAGATATCTTGTCAATATTTTGTTTTAATGTAAATCCTATATTATTTCTTGATTCTAGTTTAGCTATAGCTAAGTGATCACCAACAACAATGTTGTATTCTTTAGGATTATGTAAATCAAATCTAACAATACGTTCTTTTGTATTCCCAAATTCATCTGTATAGGGTTCCTTAATAAATGTCCCACGATCTTTCATAAAATCCCACCAGTATTTATACATACCTGTAGGATTCTCCGCTTCCCATATAAAATGAATTCTGCTAAAAAGTTTTTCAACTGTTTCAACTTCACTAAAAACTAATAGTTGTTCTTCCTGACTTAACCTATATTTACCATAACCTTTTATACGTTCAGGTGGTATTACAATATTGTATTTTTTGTATATCAGTATGGACAGCCAATTAGCTTTCTTTGACATCTCATCAATTTCCCATGAATAATAAATGATGTTTATAGGTATACCTTTAGTATCTGCATCCTCAATAGCATTGAGTATCCAAAAGTCTAAGAATGTAGTCTTGGCACTACCTGATAAACCACCAATTAAATAATAACAGGCTCTTTGTGTTTTAAATATATAATCATTTATTCTGTCTAAGCCGTTACTTAAACCTTCGTAATCACCAGTTAAACCAGCGTATATTCTTTCTTTTAGATTAGATTGCATCTACATTAGTTATTTTACTTATATTATAATCATTACTATCATTATTTGTTATATCGTCAACATATAACAAATAGTTTTTCTGATTTAACCAAACAGATAGGTCTTGCATATACATCTCAGAATTAGCCCTTATTTTCTCTTGGTGATATAATTTAGCAGCTTTACATAATATGTCATGAGTTGTTTCCAAAAGTAATTTGTTGTATAGTTCTTTAGCCCGTTTTAAATTACCGTGTAACCTCCTTGGTACACCATTGTGCGTATGCACTATTTTAGGATAAAAAGATCTAAATTCATCAAAATTACTCAACCCAGTTTTATCTTCTTTCATAAGCTCTGTAGCTTTCTGGGTAAGTGATAAGGACTCAAAAAATATTAAATTGTTTTTAGCACGCTTTATATTTAGAAAACCTTTATTTTCTAATATATTAAATATATCACTAGGAAATGTTACATTATTCCTATAGCTATGCAATAAATTCTCATCATTTTTATAAACACAATATATTATAAAATATTCTTCAAAACTTAATCTCTGCTCTAATATTGTCTTTACATCTATGATAAGTTTTTCATCCATAATTTACTCCTACGTGTTTTAAAGTTAAATGTAAATCTTCCATTTCAAGCTCTATTAAAGATTTATAATAATCTTGTAAATCCCTTGTATTTGCTTGAAAATTGAATTCAAATTTAAGTTTTTCTACGGCAATTTCCAAATTTATATTGCCATATTTAGAAAATATTAGGGGCATGTAAACCCCTAATATAATTTGTTTTTGTGCTTGATTAAGCAACAATTTGTTTTCCAGCATGTTACATGTTTTACATACTAATTTCTCTTAACGCTTTGTCAAAAGATTTGTTAATTTCATGACCTCCACGGTCCCATACATGTTGTCTAAAGCCATTATTTGAATGATAACATCCATCAACTTTAATATAACTACCAATTAAAAGTATTCCCTTTTCAGGATGTAAGATACATATCTTATCAGAACCTATTATATTTTTGGTTAATTTATCAAATAATTTACTGTTATCATAAGCCATATCCAACATGCCATTTACAGCCAACACATATCTTGTGAAGGCATAAGTGTCAGAAAACTTAGGATTTAATTTAACATACTCACTTATATCATAAAATATACCATTATGAACCATACACGGTTTATCTGTAACAACATCTGTTGCTATTATTTCTAAATGGTTATCTGATATAACAAAAGGATGTGTATTTTCATCACTATTATCACCTTGAGTACCAAACCTATGATGTAATATTAAATGATCATTACTTGTTAAGTTCAAATCAGAAATATCACGTATCATGCGTTCAGCATTAAAGTAACCTTTCTTAACACCTATTGTATTAGCATTGCCTTTTTTATACATAAAACCACTACCATCAGTATTAGTTTTCATGCCTTGTATAATATAACGGCTAATATTTCTAATATTCTTTTCAACCCCTTGAGGTATTACACTAATTAAACACATTTTATAAGTTTTTTAAGGATATATTATTATCTAATTCATTATCAACATACTCATCATTTTCAGTAAATTCAGCATCATTAAACTTAGCTATACGTTTATCAACCCAAGCTATAAGTTTATTTGCTTTCTGTCCATATACTTCAGTAAGTATTTTTGCTAATGATAGATTACTATTTTCATAAATAAAACGTTTATGATTTTCAACAATATCTACTAAAGCCATACAGATTAACAACCAGTTTTTAATCTTAATATAAGATGTAGAACCAGGTGCTGGTCTGAATTCAATAGTATAAATCTTGTTTTTCCTAGTATTAAATAATGCAGGTACAAAATTTACCCAGCAATAACGTGCTGAATCATGATCATAACCACATTTATAACCTTTAGGATGGTCATTCTTTTTATTTACTTTTTTACTAGGATTATTATTTGCGCTAACATATCTAACAATAGCTTCATAAGTAACATCTATAGCATAATTCCTATTAAAGCTTTGTAAGTCTTTAATATTAAAATTTATCATAGGACGACTATCTAAGAATCTACAATATGTATTATTACGACGAGATTTAGGTAACATTGTAAATATCTCACGTTGTAATTTATGATACAAATAATACATTAAAACAATATTTTCTTTGTTAAAGTTAATATTGGATAAATGCACATGCACACCACATTGATGATTTACTAAACAACGTTTAGTTAACTCATTACAAAGCTTTTTTAGTTTAAGTAAACCACGGTCACCCATTAATACATCAGTAACATATTCCTTACCATAAGGATGATTGTTTTCAGCATCACGTAATGAACCATCATGAACACTAGAACAATTTAATGGTGCTAGTACATGTGCAGGTACTAAACCACTAATAGTTTCTATTTCTAAACCAAAACTATAACGTTTACCATAAGTATTATGATATGTTGTAGGTAGATTGTTATTATCACTTGGTGCATTAAATTTAATACCATCAACACGCATTTGTTTTACAAATGGTTCAATTTCAGATTTAAGTTTAAATATACCTGTATAATAATCTTCAGCGTAAAATTTATTAAAAGTTGCATTAGCAAGTAAACTTGGTTTACCTAGATATGGTTTATTAGATTGTATACGTATATAACCTAATCTAAAAGCTTGATCATGATCACAAGTATACTTTATTTCAGAATCAATTATAGGATAATTCTCAATAACAGCTGTTGCATTAAATTTAATAATATAACGATCTGATTCAAAATAATCTGTTACAATATTAGGATCATCAGGCCTAGCATAAGAATCATGAAGTTGTATTAAATCATTTGAATATTCTACAACTTCACCTGTATATAACATTACCTCATTTTCATCTAAATCAGGTTCATAAGGATTATTGTCATCATCATGTACTTCTGTATACTCATCTTCTGAAGGGTTAAACCAAAGATCATCAAGAGTTGTAGATATTATATCAGTAGATGTGGGTACTACATCTGGTTCAGGAGCATCTGGTTCAGGTGGTGTTAAATTTTCAGGTATTGAATGATTTGGAATTATTGGCATAATTAAAGTTTTTGATCCATTGTTAATAATTGATAATGCATTGTTTCAGCATTTGTTTTTAATTGTTTAAGTGTTTCACAAACATCAAAAGTATCATCACATTCACCTTTACTGAGTATGGTAATTAACATTTGTAATTCAACATCAAGATTTGTAAAAAATGAATCTGTTTTTGTTAGTACTTCTTCAATGTCAAGTTCAGTATCAGCATCATTAAAATCATCATGATTAACCATTGGTGTAGTATTATGTTTGGTTATATCTTTTACTACAGGATGCACAGTTGTAGGTGTATTATAAATATCATAAGCATCATAATAACCTTCATAATAACCATCTGTTGAAGTATAATCATTAACAGCTGTATTATTATTTTTATATGTTCTTATTTCTAAGTCTGTAGCAGCTCTGAAATAACGACGGTCTGCATTACAAATATCTTTTTTAGTATTGTAATTTTCAAGACTTAAGATGTTATTATTGACTTTAGTAATTGTTACAAGTTCATCAACATCAATAACAACTTCTTTCTTATCATCAACAATATCATATAAAGATACTGCAGTGTCCCATATTTCAAGATAATCATTTGTATTAAAATAAGATTTGTGATATATTTCTACTGGTGAATTATCTTCATCTTTTTGTTTAACCTCTAACATACCAAATTCTGTTGCACCACATATAAAATAAAATTTATCTTGTATGAGTTTGAATTTACGTGTAGTAGAAGTATCATTAAAGTTTGCCCTTAACCAAGAATTAACTAATTCATTAGGTTGTACAAAACTATTATAATAACCACTGTTTGTATTATAGTTACCATATGTAGTATTATTATAACCAGTATTAATAAAAGGACGTTTGTAAGGTGTATTATTAATTTTAACAGTTTTTTCAACAATACCATCACATATTGTGTATACTGTATCTACTTTAAATTCTTTAACACTTTCACAACCAATATAAATTAATGATTCTTTAATAGATGATATATACATACAACCATCAATCATACCTCTAAATAAAGGACGTTCTGTATTCCTAAAAACAAATAATTTATTAGGCATAGTAGTTTTATGCATAATAATTGCTGCAGGACCATCAATTTCCTTTAACACACTAATGTTATCTTGTTTACTTATTGCACCACATATAACGTCACTATCTACAGAATATTCCATAGTTGACAATTCATACTTATGTGCTAAATCTAAGTGATTTTTAAGTGTACCATTGTGTTGAAGATACCAATCCCCTCGTTTGAAGGGATGAGTATTTTCAAGTGTATTTAAACCAATGGTTTTAGCTCTAACGTGAGCCATTAGAATTGTGTCAGGTATTAATTTAAAGTTATTATGAATAACTACATCAGAACCCTTGTTTAAGGTCCTATTATGCCCATTTAAGGGACTATAAAAACCAGTAGCATCTTCACCACGTTCTAAAGAATTCCATAATGTTAATAATTTTATTTTCTCAATATCAAATGGTTTGGTACCACTGTAACCTAATTGTCCACACATATTAAATTAATTGTTTAATGTTAGTAATATTTAAATTATAATCTTCAATAATATCGGTAGCTATCCGTTGATTGCATGAATTAACAGCATCAATTATATCACCAGGGTTAGTAATAATACCACCTTGATTAACAAAATTAATAGCTGCTTGTGTTTGGTCATAAACCCAGCTTATAAGTTGGTCATTTTGTATAAAATAACTACTTAATACACGGTATTCTACACCATATTTCTTCATCCTAAAATCACCAGCTTTACCATACATTTTCCTACGTTCATTATCTGGGTCAATAAGTACACTAGGTACACCTAGGAATAAATCCATAGCCCTGATAATATCAATAGAAGTTTGATCATTAGGATTATCATAACCCACATGAATATGCATACCAGTAGTACGTAATGTATAATCACTACGATCTACCTGATGTTCTTCAAATGACCATGCATCATATGATTTACTACAACCCATATGCTGAGCTGCAGGATTGCTTAAATCATCTTCATTAAAACGTGCTGAAGCTACATAATGAGGTATTAATTCTAAAGGCTTTAATACTGTTTCAGTAATATAATTCTTTACAAAATTAATACTATTAATAAATTCAGTTTTAGTTGTAGCTGGCGGTATTGTAAATTCTAATGCCACGTTATCTTCTTGTAAAGAATAGCCTATATTTTCTTCATTAATAGGGATAGGTTTTTCTTTTGTACCACCAACTAAACCACATACAGGTACATATTTACCATAAAGTGGTGAGTATAAAAATAATTCAGGATCTGTACCAATTTTTGCGTTATTAATTTTCATAGTTTTTAAATTAGTTTGTTAAAAATTTTAATTAAGCCACCACGTTTATTTACATATTGATCTACAATAGCATATGATTGAGCTAAATAAGGTTCTAAAAGTAAATTAGCAGTATTATCAGCACTAACACTATATGTTACACATGTATAACCAAATAAATCAGCTAAATCTTCAGCAATAGTTAATCCTAATTCAAAATATTCAGGATGTTTATTGCTGCCATACATACCATTTAATTCCATATTGTTAATAACTGCAGTTGAACAATTACCAAATAATTCATTTACATTAAATCTTATATTTGATAATGGTCTATATTGTTCATATTCACTTTTAGTTTCATAAAAATAAATACGAAACTCATTATCAATAAAATGTGCATGAATAGTATTATTAGCTTTACTTATAACTCTTATATGTTTAGGCTTTATAATTTTACTATATTTTTCCTGAATTAATTTTGTAGCTAAAGATTCAATATAAAGATCTAATGCTTTTAAAAACATAGGTGCTTTGTGAGCATCCATACCACCATAATTTGATTTGATGTTTTTTATTTCATTTCTTTCCATTTTAAAATAATTAAATTTGTTAATTGTTGTAAATAATGTTTATGTGTTAATGTACCAAATGATGGTGCGCTACAACTTTCAATAATAATATATTCACAAGATTTTCTTCTTTGACCTTTACTATTAGTTGCAGATTGTACTTTTACATCAAAAGCGCCTATATCTAAACCTAATTGTTTTAAAGCTTTAACACAATCCTGTATAATATCATTAAAATTAATAGGTTCATCAAATTTTTCATTGTCTTGTAAAATCCATACACAGTTATCATCATGTCTTTGAAAACGTTTATTTTCAGGTGTATCATTTTTTAACATTTTACGACAGGTATAAAAACAACCATTTTCAGTAACATGTAAACGATATTCACGAGAATATGTATAGAATTTCTCAAATATATAATTACTTAAGTCCTTATCAGCCATCCATGCTTTTAGTTCTTCTGGTGTATTATGTTTTACATTACCAGTACCACGTGAACCATGTATATGTTTAGATAACATAGGATATGGTAAATCATTAATAGATACTGAAATATTAAGTTTTTTATCTAAAAACATAATTTCTGAATTAGCACTATTAAAAGTATACCAATCTGCTGTTTTTATATTGGCTTGGTTAAAACATTGTTTCATTAGAAACTTATTAGCACTATTAATTATACCTTGTATAGAATTTATTTCTACTTGAGGTTTAAATATAGCACCACTTGTTGTAGAACCTAAGCGTATAACAGATCTGAATCTAAATAAAGGTAATTCACTACGTAAATTACTATGACTAGGATGTCTACTAAATACTTTTGGTCTAAAAGCTGTTAATTTTTTCTTTTTAGTAATCATAAAAGTTTAAGGTTTTTTTGGTCTATCATAAAAAGATAATTTTTAGATTTAATCTGACAATATGTTGTAGAAGATACTTTACGTATATCACTTACAACATAATCAGTTTTTACATTTAAAGGAAGACGACCAGGATTAATTATATTAACTTTACTACCTACAACTATTTTAGTAATTTTAGGTAAAGAATAACCTTTAAATAATTGTATAAAATTAGGTTCAACTAATTCTAAATCAGAAGCTACAAATTTTAAACTTTTATTAATTTCAGGGTTATATACTTCAGCAATAGTTTGTGTTTCACCTGTTTCTTTACAAACATAATTGGTTAAAACTTTTGTAATTACAAATTGTTTACCAACCATACTTTGTTTGACATTTGTATATTTAAAAAGCTCACTAGATTTTTTAAAATCTACAACTTTAAATATTAAATTATCAAGTAAATTTTTATAACCTGAAAGTTCAAGATGTGCAAATTGTATAGTATTATTAAAATTTATTAATGAATCAGTTCTAAATCTATGTATAAAATCTTTTAACTCAAATAATCTATAATTTTTAGTAGAATTATCTAAAATTATTATAAAATTTTTCTCTTGATATTCAGGTTTAAATCTTATAATAAAAGCATTATAACCTTGTATTAAACTATTATGTATATGACGATAAGCACCTGTTGCATATCTGACATATTCTACACGTGTATCTGTTAAAATTAATCGTTTTATATGTTCTGTTAAGTTATTAAAATTGTTCATAATCAAATAATGTTAATTGTTTATCAATAATTAAATTTATTTCTTTATAACATTCTGTTACATAAAAATTATAATCAATATTATATTGAGCAATTGGTTTTGCTACATATGTATTAAATATAGTTACTGTGTAACCTTTGTTAATTAATTCTGTAGTACCTTTTTTATAATGTTTTATAAATACAGCACCTTTGTTAGATATATAATATCTGACATTTTTTTGTTGTTTTTCTCTAATGATTTGTTCACCATTTAAATAATGAATTTCACTATGGTCACCTTCCCTGAATTTCTGTCTACCACAAAAATCATAAATATTGGTATGGTTTAATATTGTAGTTTCTACAGGTGTATTATTTACAAAATACTCTTGTAATGCTAAAGGTATAATCCTAAATGAATTATCCTTATGATAAGCTGGTTCACTACCAACTACTTTATCTACTTCAAACCTACCTTTATTTTTAATTTTACCTTTAGTAGATACAGCAATATAATTATTAACATCAGCAATAATCATTTTACTGTAATTCACATATTCAAGATTTAATTTAGTTTTAACTTCCCAATCTTTACACAATTGATAATATAAAGCTTCATCTGACTTTTTAAGTTTTACAGTAATACCATCAGTATTAACTTGTAAAACAGTCAGGTTACTTATAGTATCAACTAATGTTTCAGCAAGCAAGCTTAATAACAATTGACCATTTAATGTTATACTCATTGTAAACTTTGGGTCATATAAAAAGCTGTTAACATCATTAGATTTACCATATACACTATTAGCAGCAAGCTTAAATCCATCAGATAACACCATATTACCTGCTTTTTTAGCCTGCATACGTAAATCAATAATACCTTTATATACTTCAACAAAGTCCTGACCTAAATGCTCAGGGTAAAATCCATTAGTAATAGCTAAATTAGGGTATAGTGAACCCACATCAGCATCAATAATAATAGTTTCATTATCAGCTTCATACACACCAGGTTTAATACAACCATGAATACCACCAGTACCATAATCATACTTAAAACCTTTATAAACAACAGATTCTGCAAAAGCACCTTTAGTATTATTTATGGTAGTTTGTTTAAAAGTATGTAGTAATGTGTTAAATTCTACAGAGTTAAACGTAATGTAAGGTAAAATAACGTCATTTAAGGCTATTTTTAGCCTATCTGAGCGTAGTTTTTTAACTTCATGTGTGTCAGTATCAGTTTTATCACAATAAAGCTTTAAAATCAATTGTTCGCCTATTTTACTATCAGACCAGTTTAAGCATGGTATGTTATAGGTGTTCATTAAAGATTTGCGTAATTCAATTTTAGGTAATGATTTCTTATAAAATTCATAAGTAGCCATAACATCATTAAGGTTATAGGCTAATATACCTGCAATTTCTTCAGCTGTAATATTAGTTCTGGTATGTTCTATTGGCATTTCCATAACATTAGGGTAGTTCATGCTAATCTCTAAGGATTTTAAGCTTGTACTCCTGGCTTTGTTATTATAATGCCATAGTTTAAATAGATCTAATTGAGGTATTAATACTTCAGAGTGTTTAACTGCTACAACATTGTGGAATTTATCTTGTATTTGTTCCTGTATAATTTGTTGAGCTTTAAGGTAAAGGCCATCAACGATTTCATAAGGGTTATTTTTAACTCTATAACTCCTTGTTGTTATCAATTTATGAATAACAGGATAGTCAAAATTAACATTATTAAAACCTATGTGGCCTTTACATATTTTCAAATGCTTTAACAGTTCTTTACAATCATTCCTATCCTTATGTATAACATATTGCACAGTTTCATGTGTATCAATGTTATACGCTGTATAGGTAAAACAACTAGCTAATGTTTCAATATCATATACCCATACATTTCTGTTATCCATATTTAGTTTTTATTTATATTTTTAGTTTCTTTAATAAGTTCATTAGCATCTCTAAGTGCTAATTCATAACCTTTTAAAAAACCTATAACATATGCACTTCTTTCAACTTCAGTATTATCTTCCATACCATAAGTTTGTACAGCTGCATATTTAGCTGCTGATTTTAATTCTTCTAAATTCATAATTTATCTATTAAACATGTTGATTTGTTGTGTGAATTAGCATAACCACCACAATAAGGGCATTTAACTTCTAAAGGACCTGTAATAGAAGCATATACTTTACCTTGATATAATGGTACATTATGATAATATTCAGGATGTGTAAATTCATCTATATAATTGTAATCTACTCTTACATTATCTAAATGTGTTTGTGCTTCATTAAGTGCTGGTATTTCAGTAAAATGTACTTCAAACCTTTGTTTGTTGTATTCATCTTCAATAAACCAGTTATCTTTAATTTTATGTAATCTACCTTTCATAGTTTTTCTATTTCTTGTTTGACTTTAGTCCAAAATTCATATCCTCTATCAGCACCCATGTAACCTAATACTTCATTACAAGTTATTAAAGCACATTCTTTAGCATTTTCTAGCGAAAGAGTGGTGTATTGAGCTTGCTCCCATTTAATTCCGAGATATCCAAACTTTTGACATAGTTGGAGTGCTTTTTCTCTTGGTGTCATATTTCAAATATATTTCCGTTATATGTTAAACCTAAATCAAATCTTCTATCAGTTACTCCTGCTGCATTACTAAATGTAATACCATAGTCAGGTAAATATCTGAATCCAGTATTGATTATATCTTCAAAGTTGTGAATGTGTCCTGATAAAAAGTATTTTGGTTTAATTCTATCCAAAACATGTTTGCGCAAAGCACCATCACCACAAAACTCTAATACATTTTGTCTATTTCGAGATAAATCCAATATACCTTTACATGGGCCATGCACTGCAACTATATCCATTCCTTCAGGTATTTGTTCCCAAACACGGTTTATAGTTTCTCTTGATTTCATAAAAGCCCAATTACCAAATGTTGGTGTGAATGGACTACCAAATATCTTTATACCATTTACATCCATCCAATCGTGATTGAGTAAATGAATGCCACGAGATATAAAATCAGATACTTTAACCAAACCACGTTCAATTGAAGTATCATGATTACCTGGAATGAAGATTTTGTTTGGTATAGGTACTTGTTCATACCAATCTATAAACTTACGAACTTCATTTTCATTAGGAAATGGGTCTTTGTGATTACTACAATCGCCTGTATGAATAACCAAGTCAATATCTTCAGGTATAACAAGTCGGAGGTGAAATCCGTGTGTATCTGATATGTGCCAAATTTTCATAATTACATATAGTTTTGATTATAGTATTCTTCAAATGTTAAAGATTCAGTATTACCTTTAACCATATTAAATGCTGATTGACCACCTGCAATAAAAGATTTATGCATTTGTTGTTTACTTTTAGTAAGTGCTTTATTAGCAAGTAAACGCCAATTACTATTTAATTCAAAACTTGACATTTTATTAAGTTCATCAATAAACCATTGTACAGCTAATTGTTCACAATCAGTTTCTGTATCATGTGCTTGGCAAGGTGTTTTCATTTGATTCTTGTGTTTTAAGTGATTCTTCTCTAAGTTTATGACTAGCTACATCTAAAAATGCATTTAAATATGTACCACGTATACGTTTACTTTCATATAGTTGTTTTAATTCATCTAATGATAAAGCCATGTATTCATGGTATTTTTTAACATATGCATTATATTTTGCTATTTTATCTTTTTTAGTGAGTTTCATAGATTTTCCATTTTATTTTTAAGTTTTTATTTTGTGTTAGCATATTACCTATTATATTTTTAGTTTCATTTTTAGATAATGAGCCTATAAACTTTTTAAAATATAACACATTAAATAATATATAATACCTATAAACATCACAATCACTGTAGCGTAAATCTAAGTATATAAATTCTTTAACTAAAATGGTATCAGACTTTTTTAATAAATTTTGTTTTAATTTATTTAATATTTTAATCATTTGTTTCATTTTGATTTAGTTTAGGTAGTTTAAATCTATTATTATTTCTATCAATATGCCCATTGTTATAATCATCTATACGTTGAGCAAGTTCCATTTTTTTGGCTTGTAAAATTGTTTTGTATGCATCTTCAATAGGCATACTTAAAAATGGCTTAATTTCTTCAATTAGAAATTCTACTGCTGTTTGTTTATTTTTCATTGCGTATATTTTTTAAAGTATTTCGAATAAATTGTGTATTTTCACCCCAATACATTTCGCATTTACCATCATTGATTGGTGGTTCTACAAAATATGATTGGTAATATTCATTTGCTTTAACTGTGAATCTATAGCAAGAGTCTTTAATAGAACATCCTTCACCATTACATTTAGTTATATCTGCCATTGTTTTGTTGTTTTACAATTTATTTTAGTTTTAAAATATGTATCTAATTGTATTCCAAGGTATTATACTATCATGTAATTCTTTAAACTGTTCAATAAACTCAGTTTTTAAATAATGTTTATACCTTATATTTTTACCACCATATTGTGATATTTTATCTTCTTGAATATCTGGTTGCCATAATAATTCTTCACCAGGTATATTATTAATGATATTATATTGATGTTTATTAACATTATGTGTAAGGAATATAACTTCACATTTAACCATGTCTTTATAATCAACATAATCATTAACCATTTGAAATAAATATTCATAATCTTCAAGCCAATTATGATATACTACGACAGGACTAAAATTAATATGTACATCATAACCAGCATCAATAAATGCATCAATAGCTTTAATTCTATCTATTATTTCAGATGTATTAGGTTCTAATATATCAGATATATTTTGTGGCATAAGACTAAATCTAATCCTTACTTTAAATTCAGGATCAAATGTTGTTAATGTAGGATTAACATATTTAGTAGCAAATGAACCAAAAGCTTTGGGATGTTCTTTAAAGAATTTAAATATATATTCCCATTTGTGGTATTTAGCATGTAATGCAAAATCTTCATTACATGATATGTCATAAGTAATGTATTCTGAATGTGTTTGATTAGGTTTTGATACGTCAGCTAAAAACCAGACGTGATTATTTATAGCATCAAGTATTTGACTTGCATTATTAGCTATATCTAACCCATCTGGTTTATGCCTTTTCATATAACAATAACCACAATTGTACAGACATCCATAACCAAAACTAGGACTAATATAATCAGTTGACCTACCACTAGGTCTGATTATCATTGATTTTCTTGTTAATTGTTTTAACATAATTTATTTTTTAGTAGTCAGGGCAGGTCCGAGCTGCATCTCTCATCTACTATGATGAGGCGTTACCTTACGCCACCTGACTAACATTATTGATTACTCAATAATTTCTTGTTTATTAATTACTTTAACTAACATTTTACCTATCCCCATCCATGATGAAGGTGCAAATTCATTTTTATCTGGATTTGTGGTATTAGTAGGTATAAATAATACCCAACCTACTACTGATAATGCAGCTAAAAATGTTAATAATAGCCATATAATAAAACACCATTGTTTCATATTAGTATGTTATTATAACTTGGTTATTATTAATAGTTAAAGATTTAATATTAAAACGTAATTCACGTGTTGTTGTATTTGATACAACAGGTGTAATACGGCTTATAGTACGTTTAGATGATACATTATTCATCTTATGTAGTTTTGATGCTATACTGCTATAAGTACGTTTATATGTAAGCATATGCATTTTAATAGCATTTAAACGTGATTTACCTTTAAGTGTATTGATAATGTTTAATTGTTTTATTTCTGAATTTGTGAATTGTTGACGCATGATTATGTATAATTAATAATTAATAAAAAATAGGGTAGTATATTTCAACTACCCTATTACGTGATTATTATGCATTTAAAGCAACTGTCCTAGTTGCAGCTTGAAATGCTTTAATTTCAGCGGTATTATTATGCTGAATTAATGTGTCAACTACACTTAAATCATCAACATATTCAGTACGACGATAAATAGGTTGACCATTAAATGTACAAGTTGGTGCATTTTCAGCATTACCAGCACGTTTAAGTTGTGAACCTAATTCTTTAGTTAGTGTTTCAACCACAATGATATTACCACTCATTTCCATACCTGGTACAAGAAATGTTTTAGCTTTTTCATAAGCTTCTAAAGATATAGATTTTAAAGCTGTACGTACTTTAACGCTAGCAACGCTAGATGACATATCTACAACTTGTTGTTCTAGACGTAAATAGCCATAAACTTTACCATCTTTACCTAAAGATTCATTAGCTGTGAATACTGTGCCTGTTGAAGGATTTACTGTTAATTTTACATTTGATTTCATAATTTTTGTTTTTTAATTGTTTTTGATTGGTTAGTTAATTAATTGATTAGTTTTTTTGATAACGATATATATTTTTGTGAGGTACTGGTTTTAACTCACCTAATATGATATCTGGTTTATTTCTTTCAAGAAATATGTTTATTACATTAGGTACACTATCAGGATTAATCAGTAATGATACTGTATTATAACCTGGATGTGTAAATTCCATATGACAAAACATATTAGGGTCAACCCAAGTACTAAATTGATTACTAATTTTAATACCTGCTTGTTTACTATTGAATATGCCATCTATTGTGTATAGTTTAACATACACAGAATCAGTTTCAATTAAATTATAATCTAGATATACTTTAAATGATAAAGTTTTATCAGTTAATTTAGGTGAACTGTCCTGTGCATGTAAAACTGACCCTAAAACAATAACCATGGCAGTTATTATGTTTTTCATATTTGCACAAATATTCTAATTGCTTGGAATACAAGATATGCAAATGTAAATGTCAATATTGCTACTGTTACACCAAATGTTGCATCTTCATGTTTAGTGTAGATTTGTTTGATTTTTTTCATAGTTTATTATATTATTTTGGTTATAATTATTATCAGTGATGATGATAATATAAAAATGACAGCAGTAAGACCTATTACTGCTATCATTTTAAGTTGTTGCTTAGACATAAGTTTCTATGTACCAAGATTGTACTTGTGGAAATACAGGATGATCTGTATATGCTTCACTGTTATTAGGGTGAACCATATCAAACCAATAATCACTGTAACCACCCTCCCAAATGTATTGTTGTAACCTATAGGCTGCATTAGGATCTTTATCTAATTGTTCTTGCATATCATCAAGAAAATCCATAATAGGTGATTTTAAATTGTTTGATGATTGTACATCAATAGCTGTGTTAATTTGTTGTGTTGTCATGGTTATTGTTTTTTAGTTTATGTTAATGAAATATAACATTACGCTATGTAATATTATAATGTGTATGATTATGTATAATTAATGAAAAGTGAAACAGTGGGTTAGAAGACCCACTGCAACACATTAGTACCGTCTGTGTGTAACACAAACTCACCATTCTCATTAACTACAGGTGTAGTACTCTTAGGTTCAAAGTCTGTTAGTATGTCACCAACAGCATTTCCTGGGTTAGCACACCAAGCAAATGTATAGCCAACACTATATTTAGATGTTTTAGCACCTACTAACATTGTTTTACCTGTTTGTGATAATTTAAATACTTTAGCTTCCATGATTTTTGTTTTTTAAGGTTTAGGTGGCAGTACTACCCTTCCTGCCAAAGTTTAGTGGGGGTATGTAGTTGGGGGAGGTCACTAACAACATGCATATAATTTTTCAAAAAAATTTATAAAAAAATTTTTATAAAAAAAATTTGTATATTTACATCATGATGTTACAACTTGATCCTCAGATACCTATGATTACTCCTAAAGGTAAAGGTCAATGTATTTTAGTAATTGATTATAGTGAGGAGCATGATTTAAAATGGGTAGTTATACAGGATGATACAGGTGAGGTATGGGCTTGGCCTAATGATAAGGTTAGGGGTTTTAAGAATGTAACTATGGGTAGAAACAGTGTTAGTAAAATAAGTTAATTTATATATGAGCAATGATGAATTTCAAATGAAAGGTTTTTGGGATAAGAAACCTACACAAAGTAAGGTTTTTAAACCTAATGAGATTATTGGTTTTTTAATGGTTAATGGCTCTTGGGCTGTTTATTTAAAGGAAGGTGTTAGGCGTAAAAGGTATGTCCAAAACCCTGAGTTTGAAAACTTTACACAGATTAATCAGGAATTAATTAATTATGAATTATGGCAAAAGTATTATAAGGTTATATTAGGGGTTGATGACTTTAGTCATAACATTGAATAATTTTTTAATAATTTATAGCTCATATATCAAAATTTATTGTATATTAATAGTATGGTAAGGGTTAACATTGTTAACATCACCTCTGAGGGCCAAAAGGTAGTTAAGAGGTCAGACATTGGGTTAGTAGGTATAAATAATACTGAGGTTGTCCCCAATACCTTACAAAAAGGACCTTATAAGGAAAAAGGTAGATAGCTGGAGCACAAGGTAAAGGTACCCTCCTGAATTAACAGGGTTAAAGCTTCCAGATAGGTTTAAATGACCTAGGGCTAAATACTGATCTACTATAATCCTAAAGGTTAAAATCGCTTAGTGGTAACATTAAGTCAAAAAAGGCAGTTTCTGCAGGGGTATGTTTTATCTTAAAAAATATAAGGGATAGTTATATAACATGTGTTATTATATATTAAATTTGTAAGATATAATAATATATGTTATATTTAACATTAAAAGGGTAAAAGTAATATGGAATATAAAATACCAGTTAATAGCCAGAATTATTTTAAGGCTATGCTGACCGTTTTAAATTTTAATTTGAATCTGTCAGAATTGGAAATGGATATACTCTGTGCCATGATGAATAATGGTTTGATAGAGGTAAACATTGACACTAGGGAAATTATTAGGAAGGTGCTTAATAAGGATAAGTTCATGACTAATAATTATATTAAACGATTAAGGAATAAAAATGTACTTTTAGATAAGCCTAATGCCAATAGGGTGTATTATATTAATCCAGCTATATTGAACATTATGAATGATATGAAAGTGAGTTTTGAATTTATTATAGCAGATGAAAATAACACAATTCAGGATCAGCAAGATTAATGAAGAAGACTTTGAAGAAGTACTTAATGAGCTTACAATGGGTTTTAGGAAGTATCGTAATAAAAATGTAGGTTTTAATTATACATTGGAGCATGACGATAAGACTATAACTATTAAGTTTGTAGAGTTAGATGAGTCCGTTAATTGATGATATATTAAATGAAATGAAAGCTGAATTTGGGATAACTAAATTTGAGCTTGAAAAAATAATTGACTCCCAGTTTAAGATGCTTGCACAAACTATTGAAAGCAGGGAAGTTAAAGAAGTACATATTAAGAATGTAGGTAAATTTAAACCAACAACGTATTTAATAGCTTATAAGGATGGCAGAGTTAAAAGCAAAAATAAAGGAAATAATACAGGGGTGGAAGAATCACCTCAGTAATCCTTCTGTTGATATAACTAGGTTAGCTGATACAAGGATGCAGTTGTGTGGACGTTGTTCTTTAAACATAGGTAACTTTTGTTCTAAGAATAAGGAAGGGTATGCTTTAACTAAGTTCATGTATAATGGGGAACAAAGATCCCCAGGTTATAAATACAAAGGGTGTGGTTGTTATTTACCTGCTAAAACCAAATCACCAACCTCTTCTTGTCCTTTAGGTAAATGGTGATATAAAAGTAAATACTATGAGGTTGCATGAATTTGAAATAATAAGCGATGTTCAGTCAACAACTTCTAAACCAAAGATATTGACCAAGAACGATAAAATTAAAAAGTTATTTAACCTTGATGAAATAACTGCTGAGGAGTTTATAGATGGTAAGACAGGTAAACATGTTAAGAAGTACTGTGTTATACATGATTTAAACAATACAGCATATAAGGTTAATACACCATATGAAACTGTTAAAAATATAATACTTAATAAAACTTTTATGGTGCAAGGTTTTGCATCTAAAAGTAAAAATAAAAAATAGTTGTGAAAATACCTAAGAAATTACAAATACTAGGCAAGACTGTGGTTATACAACAACCATGGAGAATTAGTAAGCAAGATCATAGGGGTGAGTTTGATTATATTAAGGGTATTATTAAGGTTAAACGTAGTTTACCTAAAGAAGAAAAAGAAACTATATTTTTACATGAATTGACACATGCTGTTTTAGATTATTTAGAATATGATGAGTTGTCAAAAGATGAAAAGTTTGTAGAGCGTTTTTCAAAAGGTTTACATCAAGCATTAACAACAATGGAATAATATGGAAGAAAATAAAACACTTGAAGAAAAAAACATAATTGAAAAGCATACCTTCGATAAGCAATTTAAACTAAGCGTAGCTTTAATTGACCTTGAAAATAGGATTAAAGATTTAGACGTTAGAACCAGGGCATTAGAAGAAGCTATGCATTTTTTTGTTCAATGGTATAATGAAAAAGAAAGAGTAGACATATTGGTGCCAGAGCACTTAAAAGAGTATACGAAAAAATAATTTATGAGTAAAAAACAGGGCGTAAAAGTAGAAGAAAGTCAAAAAGGTGTTGTACCCAACCCTAACAAAACCATATCTATGAGTTTATTAGAATCTTATAGAAGGGTATTGTATGAAATAAAGATATTTTTTGACTCTATAGAGTTTGATAAGATTGAAGAATTAGAACTCAAGATTAAAACCGCTAAGTCTATACTTGATGCTGGCAAAGTATTAGGTGACAATATTAGTTCTTTGGATGTGCTTGAAGAAAAAGTAAAGCGTGAAGAAAAAGAAAATTCAGTACGCAGAGGTGGTGCTGAAACAAGTATGTTTGAATTGTAAATATGTCATCTAATACACAATATGTACCACAGGTAGATAAGTTTGAGAATACCGATGAGTTTAGACAGTTAGCAATACTGTTTGAACAAAAAGGGTATTATACAGATTTACCTAAAGGTACTCCTCAGTATAAAGAGTTTTGGGTAGAAGAAGATAGGAAATGTAGGTTTGGTGTAACTAATTCAAAAGGGATTAGTATAACAGGTATACATTATTTTTACTTGAATTATATTCAGATTAAAGCTGAAGATGAATCTACAGGTAGGAAGAAGATGAAGTTCCCAAGATTTTTGGATATTGATTATGATTATTTTCATTTAGTTGAAGCGTGCAGAAGATTAAAAAAAGGTCTTATATTTTCTAAACCACGACGTACTGGGTTTAGTTATAAGAATGCTGCATTAATGACACATGAATATAATTTTTATAGAGATTCTAAATGTGTTATAGGTGCTTATTTAGAACGTTTGTCTACAAACACAATGAACATGGTTTTAGACAATATGAACTTTTTAAATGCCAACACAGAATGGCGTAAACAACGTAATCCTGATACAAAGGATTTTGTTAAGTCCAGGTTTGAAGCATCTGTAGATGGTGTTAAAGTGTGGCGTGGTTACATGTCTGAAGTAACCAAGTTAACATTTAAAGATAACCCATTTGCATCTGTTGGTTTGAGTGCTAGTGTATTTATATTTGAAGAAGCTGGTACTTTGGTAAACCTAAAAGAATCTTATAATATGTCAGAGCCGTGCTGGAAAGATGGTGAGAATATGATAGGTGTACCTATTGTATTTGGTACTGGTGGTGATATGGAAGGTGGTACAGCAGACTTTGCATACATGTTTAATAACCCAAAACAATATAACTTGTTAGAGTTTACAAATGTGTGGGAAGATGGTAAATCACATACTAGTTGTGGTTGGTTTATACCAGCTACACGTGGTAGGTTAGGTTTATACAAAAATAAACGCATGGTAGATGTGGATGGTAATTCTGATCAGGAATTAGCATTAGAATCAATTATGAGTTTACGTGAAGCTAAAAGATCAGGGCATGATAATAAGGCTTTACAAGATGCTATAACACAGTATCCATTAACACCTAGTGAATCTTTTTTAAGGAACGCAGGCACAGTATTTTCAAGTATGGAGATGAATGAATGGTTAGCTAAACTTGAAACTACACCTTCTTTAAGGGATGATAAAAAGAAAGTTGAATTATACTTTGATACAAATAACAAGCTTAAAGCTAAAATAAACCCAGATCTGCAGGATATTATAAATTATCCTTTGCAGAAGTCAGATAACAAAGAGGGTTGTGTTGTATTGTATGAGGATCCTGTAGATAACCCACCATTTGGGTTGTATATTGCAGGGTGTGACCCATATGATCAAGATAAAGCACAACACAGTGAATCATTAGGTTCATTCTTTGTGTACAAAAGGTTTATGACTAATGCTCATACCTACGATCATATTGTAGCTGAGTATACAGGTAGACCTGAAAGAGCTGATGATTTTTATGAAACATGCAGACGTTTATGCATATATTACAATGCTAAGTGTTTGTATGAAAACCAGCTTAAAGGTTTAAAAGGTTATTTTGAAATGAAGAACAGCCTGCATTATTTGTGTGAACAACCACAGATAATTAAGGATATTGTTACTAATTCAAAAGTGAGCAGGGGATATGGTATTCATATGGCTATACAAATTAAAGATCAATGTGAATTGTATTTAAAACAATGGTTATATGAAGAACGTGAGGATATAGATGGAAAAAAAATATTAAATTTACATACTATAAAATCTATACCACTGCTTAAAGAATTAATTACATATGACAGACAAGCTAACACGGATAGAGTTATAGCTTTTATGTTATGTATATTACAATCCAAAGAATTACATAAAATTCATTTGGAAGAAACACAACCTAAAACTATTTTAGAAATGGACCCTTTCTTTTCAAAGCGTTTGTTTCAAAAAAATACATACAATAAAATTAAATACTAACTTAATAATAAAGAAAAGTGGCTTTACCTATACAAAAGTTACCTTTTAAGAAAAAGGATGATGATTGGAAAAAAGATACTATGGACTACTTTGAACGTATGTCATACAGTTCTGTAGCATCTAACCGTACAACCAATTATAATAAAAAAATTAACTATGACCTGTTTAATGGTCGTTTTAACAAAGCTGACTTAGAATATGTTTGTAATCCTTTAGGGCTTACAGAAAATGAATTCCCAGCTACACTGCAGCATTATGATATTGCATCTCCTTCTCTTAACCTTCTTATAGGTGAAGAAACTAAAAGGGGTGATAATTTTATAGTAGTTTCAGAAAGTTTAAGCGATATTAATCGTAAACAAGAACAGTTAAAAAATACTATAGTAGCTGCATTACAGCAGAAACTAATGGGTGAGATTGATCCAAGTACTATTGATCCTAACAATCCTCCACCCACCCCAGAACAAATTGTTAAATACCAAAAGCATAACATTACAGATCTTATAGAGTCACAAGCTAATAAGATACTTAAGTTTTTACGTAAGAATTTAAATACCAAAGAGATATTTAAAAAGGGATGGAAAGATGCTTTAATAGCTGGTGAAGAAATTTACTGGACAGGTATATCTAATGATGATGTTACACTAAGACGTTGTAACCCATTAAACGTTACTGTAATACTTGATGGTGATACAGATTATGTAGATGATGCTTTAGCTGTAGTAGAAGTACGTATGTTAGCTCCTGCTAGTATTATTGATGAGTTTGGTAGTGATTTAACACCTGAACAAGTTGAGAAGATTGAAGCATTATCTAAACGTTTTACATCAGGTTATAACTTAGTTAATAACAGTCCTACATTTACATTAGATAAAACAGCTGGTGTAGTTGATACAGGTTTATCAAACTTCTCAACAATTAACACTACTGCAGGTGCATTTAATTCTGAATTACTACGTGTAGTACGTGTAGAATGGAAATCATTTAAAAAGCTTTACCATTTGACATATTTAGATATGGAAACAGGGTTACCTGTTGAACAAATTGTAGATGAATCTTTTGATATTAAAGTATTTAAAGGTTTTAATGATACTGCTAAGGTTGAAGAGTTTTGGATTAATGAAGCATGGGAGGGTATTAAGATTGGTGATAGTATTTATGTAAATGTACAACCTAAACCTAATCAACGTAGACGTATGGATAACCCATACTATTGTAAATTAGGTTATACAGGTTTAATTTATAATGCTACTAACAGTGTATCAGTATCTCTGTTAGATCGTATTAAACCATATCAATATTTATACAACATTATATCTTACAGGTTAGAATTAGCATTTGCTAGTGATCAAGGTAGGATATTCCTTATGGACTTAGCTCAAGTACCTAGGTCTGAAGGTATGGATATTGAACGCTGGATGTATTATTTGAAAGCTATGAAGATAGCTTTTATTAACAGCTTTGAAGAAGGTAAAAAAGGTGTAGCTACTGGTAAGTTATCAAACTTTAATCAGTTTCAATCTATTGATTTAAGTTTAGCTAATCAAATTAATCAGTATATACAAACTTTAGATTACATTAAATCTCAAGTAGCATTTATCAGTGGTGTATCACCACAACGTTTAGGTTCTATTAACACAAGTGAACTTGTAGGTAATGTAGAACGTTCAGTAAATCAATCTGCGTTGATTACAGAGTATTTATTTGACTCTCATGATGAAGTTAAACGTAGGGTATATATGGCACTTGTAGAATGTGCTAAAATGGCTTATAGGGATGGTAAAAAAGTACAATTTGTACTTGATGATATGGGTATAGAATTATTAGATGTACCTGAATTACAACTTGAAAATTCTGAATTTGGTGTTTATATTTCCAATGCTACAAAAGATCAAACAGTTGTTCAAACGCTTAAACAATTGGCTCAAGCAGCTATTCAGTCTGATAAAGCTGATTTGTCTACTATTATTGACACCATTGTTAATGACAATCCTAGGGACATCATTAGGTTGTTACAGAATAATGAGCAGGCTAAACAACAGCGTGATGCACAATCTGCACAGCAACAACAACAAATGCAACAGCAACAGTTAGAAATGCAAATGCAGATGAAGCAACAAGAGATGAATCTTAAACAATATGAAGTTGATAGTAATAATCAAACTAAGATTCAGGTTGCTGAGATAAATGCTATGCGTAGTATGACAGGTCCTAGTGATGTTAATGAAAACAAAATACCTGATCCTATGGAAGTAGCTAATGCATCATTAAAAGAACGTGAGATAGCATCTAAATCATTTAGTGAGCAAGCTAAACTAATGCAGGATTCAAATAAACACAATAAACAAATGCAACTTAAAGAAAAAGAGATGCAGATGAAAAAAGATATTGAAGATAAAAAACTTGAAGCTATTAAAATACAAAATCAAAATCAAATTGAATTAGCTAATAAAAAAGCACAACTTGATAAAGAAATGGCTAATAAAAAACTTGAACTTGAAAAATTAAAAATAAAAGCATCAAATAATAATAAAACTAAAAAATAAAAACAATGGCTTTAGATATAAACAGTTTTAAAAAACAAAATACAGGTAAAAATCCTATGATATCTGATGAGGTAATCAGTTATTTAAACATGCGTATTGAACAAGAAGAGTTATCTTCAAGGATGTATTTATCCATGAGTATGTGGTTAAATAACAAAGGTTATACTGGCGCAGCATCTTTATGGAAAAAATATTCACAAGAAGAATTAGCACATTCTGATTGGTCACGTGAATATTTATTAGCTATGGGTGTTCAACCTGATACTCCTGCTTTAAAATCACCTTCACAAAATTATCAAGGTTTACCTCAAATTATTAAACTTTCATATGAACATGAAATAACTATTACTAAGCAATGTAAAGAATTAGCTAGTAACGCTATGAAAAAAGGTGATTTTATGTTATTTGAATTAGCTGGTAAATTTTTAAAAGAGCAAATTGAAGAACATGATAAGATGCAAAACTGGATGGATAAGTTAGATGCTTTTGGTACAGATCAAATTGCTCTGCGTCTTTTAGATAATGAAATGGCTGGATAATAATAAATAAAACAATGATTGATATAAACAAACCAATAGGACAACCAAAAGGTAAATCCTCAAGTAAAGCTGAAGAGTTTTTTGGTAAACTTTTCCAATTAAGAGATCAAATTCATCTCACCCATCTCAAAGTATCAGGACCAGGATCATATGCTGCCCATAAGGCTTTAAATGAGTTTTATGATGGGTTATTGGATCATATTGATACTTTAATTGAAAGTTATCAAGGTAAATATGGTATTATTACTGTAAATATACCTGCTTCATCTGCAGTAGAACCTGAAATGGCACTTGAAATGTTAGCTAAATTAACTGATGATGGTAATGCATACATTATGTTCAAAGAAACATGGATACAAAACCAAATTGATGAAATTAGTACGTTAACATACCAAACTTTATACAAACTGAAAAACCTGGCATAATAAAACGCCATATGTTTTATTACGTATTTTAGAAAGTTTTGTAAATTATATAACAAGAAGTATTATATTTAACATTATAACAACATGGCAAAAAGTAAAAGTACAGAAGAAACAGCAGGAACAAGTCCTTTTGGAGGGTTTAAAATTCTACAAGGTGAATTTCCACCCCCACCTGCAACTGATGATATTCAGGATGGTGATGATGTAGCATTAGTTGATAAAACTGATGATGCAGAAGAAGAACAAACTGATGATCAAAAGCAAAGGATGCTTGAAGCTGACAAGAAGCTAGAAAAAGTAGCTGAAAAAGCAGCTAAAAATTCTAAAAAAACTGAAGATGTTGCTCAAGATGAAACAGATGAAGAAGCTGAAGATGAAGTTGAAGATGATACTGATACTGATAATCTGGCAGATGAGTCTGATGATGACAACACTGAGTCACCGCTCAAAGAATTTGCTAAATCTCTTTACAACAAAGGGGTTTTGGATTTTGATGATAGTGATGAAGAGTTTGAAGACAGTGAAGAAGGTCTTGAAAAACTGGTTAACAAGACTGTAGAAAACAGGATTAATGATTGGGTATCCAATTTACCTGATGAATACAGTAAATTTTTAGAGTTTGTTCAAAATGGTGGTCAACCTAAAGATTTCCTTAATGTATATTACGGTAATCACTCTTGGGAAAACTACAAAGTAGAAAATGAAAGTCAACAAATAGTAGCTGTTGAAGAGTCCCTAAGACTTACAGGTGAAACTGAAGAAGATATTAGGGATATGGTTGAAGAATGGCGTGATAATGGTACTTTAGAAAAACGTGCTAAATCAGCTTTAACTAAACTTCAACGTATAGAAGCAAGTCAAAAACAAGAACTTGTAGAAATACAAAAACAACAAGCTGCAAAACAAAAAGCTGCACAAAAACAATACTGGGATAATTTTAAAAACAGTTTGTTTGAACGTGAAGACATTAAAGGGTTTAAATTAACTCCTAAAATGAAAGAACAGCTTTGGCATCATATGACTGCTATAGATAAGTCCACTGGTAAAACAGGTTATCAGATGGCAGTAGAGCAGGATAATGAAGCTTCACTGTTGTTTGCTTTACAATCAATGTTAGGTTTTGACATTAAGAAACTTGAAAAACAAGTTGAAAGTAAAGTAAGTAACAAATTCAGCAAAATGCTGAAAAATTACAATAAATCATCTAAAGAGAAAATTTCTTCAGGTGGTACACAAGATTTTGGTGGTGGGAATAATCCATTCTCAGGCTTTAAATCTGTTAAACTTTGATATCTATAAACAATATAAAAATAAAACAAAATGCAATTATCTGATTTACAGATAAGTACTGGTAACTGGCACACTGGCCTAACCCAGGCAACTCACTTATCTAACTTCTTTTTAACTGAGCCAGCATTGGCTTCTGAAGTAATCACTCGTGTATATAACAAGATGAATGGTTACAAAAATGCATTGTCATTCCTTACTTCTGGTACTGGTCGTACTAAAGGTTTGGATAACATTGTATATCGTTGGCCTTTAATGGGAGATAGCCAAAAAGCTGTTCCTATTTCTGTTGCTCAATCTACCTATGGTGATGGTGGTTCTACACCTGGTATTGCTAACTCTACATTCCGTGTAGGTTTACCTGAAAAATGGTTTACTATTGGTGATGTATTGGTAGCTGATGACAACCAATATTTATTCCGTGTAATGGAAGAGCCTTATCAAGATGGTGTTGATTATGTTTACACTTTGCAATTGATCACTAAAGATCCAGCTGCTTATGTACCTCAATCACTTCTTGGAATTGGTAAAGAATTATCTAAAGACTACAACGTAGTTGAACATGATCATTCTCGTACTTCTGGTGACACTACTTATGCAACTCCTTTCATGATGGAGAACTACATGACTACTTTCCGTAAAATGTATGCTGTATCTGGAGCTGCTCAAGCTAAAGTTCTTAAAATAGGATTAATGAACCCACAAGGTAAAGAAGTATCTTATACTTGGGTTAAATATGCTGAATGGGAATTTTGGGCACAATGGATGGATGAAATGGAAATTGCTTACATCTATGGTAAAGGTAACGTGAATAAAAATGGTACTACTGCTATGAAAGGTGCTTCTGGTAACCCAGTTTATACTGGTGCTGGTTTAGAAGAGCAAATTGCTCCTGCTAACAAGCGTAAGTATACTACTCTTACTGAGCAAGTTCTTCGTGATTTCATGGATGATCTTTCTTATAACGGTACTGAAGATGGTCCACGTGAGTATGTTGCTCTTTGTGGTCGTCAGTTCATGAACCTTTTTGATCAAGCTATGAAAAAATCTGCTTCTAACTTTACTTTAGTTGACAGCAAATTCATCACTGGTTCTGGTCAAGAACTTATCTTAGGTGGTCAGTTCAAAACTTATATCGGTTTGAATGGTGATAAAATTACTTTAAAAGAGTGTCCTCTTTATAATTCAGTTGTACGTAACCGTCAGCTTCACCCACAAACTGGTAAACCAGCTGAATCTTACAAAGCTACTTTCCTTAACTTCAAGATTAACTCTAACGGAGAATCTAACGTTATGAAAGTTTACCATAATGGACGTGAAATGGCTTCTACTTACATTGAAGGATTATGTTCACCTTATGGTATGAAGAAAAATGGTACTTCTAGTTCACCTGTAGATGGATATGAATTCCATGTATTAAGTGAGTGTGGTATCATGTTGAAAGATCCTACCGATGCAGGACAATTCATCCTGGATGTTGAATCTATCTCTTAATTGTTATATAGGCTTTGAAGGGTGTGCCTTAAACACCCTTTATTTTTAAAACAACAACAACAAAAACAACAAAAGTAAAAGTATGAAATTTGAAGGACCTAAGTCTGTAAAGATTAAAAAATGCCCAAAAGTAGGATATTTTGGTTTAGTATCTTACCCAAAATCAGTAACAACAATAGGTTGTCAACTTGGTTCAAAAGGTGGTTATAACACTGGTTTAACTGAGGATGAAGAACGCTATTTTGAAAAAGCACTTGATTTACAACCCAACCAATTAAATAAACATAGCAAATGGTGGGGTGATGTTTTTAATGTTGAATATGCTATACGCTTAAACAACACAAAAACCACTGAATTAATTATGGATAATCCAGTTAATCAGTTAAAATATAAAGTACTTTTATCCCACACAGATGTTGCTAACTCTGAGTTGGAAAAAAATAAACCAGGTGTTCAGTTTTACATTGATGATGAAGAACTGAAAGCAAAAGAAGAACTTAAGACTCTTAACTTTGAACTTGAAGGTATGAAACTAATTATTGGTTTCACACCAGATGAAAAGAAAGGTGCTCTACGCTTATTTGGTAAGATTGGTTTAGATACCATGAGTGAAGATGTAGCTAGCAGTTACCTAATGCAAGAAATGAAAAGAGATCCTAAGAAATTCTTTGACATAGTCACTGATAAAGAAATGAAAACTAAAATGTTTATTTCTGAATTAAGTGAACGTAAGATTTTAACACGTACAGGTAATATGTTTAAATATGGTGATGATATCATAGCTAATAGTACATCTGAATGTGTTGAATACCTTAATGATCCTAAAAATCAATCTGTTAGATTGGCTTTAGAAACTAAATTAAAGAAACATAAAAAAGCGTAATAACCTTGACAATAGCTGAAGCACATAGAGCATTTAGGTTTGGTCTTGATAAGATGGATGGTTTAAATTATCCAAACTTCTTACCTGAAGAAATTGATTTACTTTTAAATCAGGCACAAGAACGGATAATTAAACAACGTTATGGTAAAAATAATATCAAACGTGCATCATTTGAAGAAGAACAAAAACGGACTGAAGATTTAAAAGAAATCATTCAAACCAGGATTGCTTTACCTCAAACTCCAGGTATTTATGGTAATTCAGCTAGTAATGCTACGTTTTTTGATTTAACTGATGATCATTGGTTTATTATTTGGGAAAAAGCAATTATTAACTGTCCAAGTTGTAATGTAAATAACCAATTACCACCAAGAAATCCTTAAATTAAAATCATATGGCAATAGGACCTCCTCCTCCTCCAGTAGACCCAAATCCTCCTGTAAGTGGGATTGAGGTTGAAGTAAGACCAGTAACACATCTGGAACTTGAAAAGATTAAGAATGATCCTTTTAAAGGTCCTGATCAAACTAAGGTTTTACGTTTGATGTACAAGAATAATGTTGAAATTATTCCTGCAACAGGTTGTACAGCAGTTAGGTATATGTACAGATATATAGCTAAACCAACACCTGTGTCACTGCAAAATAATGTCACATTTGTATTATCTGAACATATGCATCAAGAAATAGTTGATGAAGCTATTAAGATAGCATTAGAAGGTATAGAAGCTAAGCGTAATCAAACATTTACACCAATTGTAGATAACCAAAAAGAATAAAAAAATTAAAAAATGGCTAACATAAAAAATATCAAACCTGCATACTTCTTAGGAAGTTTGCTAACAAATCCTAAAGTTTTAGGTGGTAAAGTAGCTGAGATGATCACTGCTTTAACTGAAAAAAGCACTGTTACACAGGCTACAAGTATATCAACAGGAGTTACTATCAATGCTCAATCAGGTGTTATTACAACTGTAGCATTATCAACTGCTGCTGATACTGATTGTGGTTCATTTACTGTTACTAACAATAAATGTTACTCAAACTCAGTAGTACTTTTAACTGTAGTTAATAGTGGTGCTGGTGCACCTATAGCAACTGTTACATCTGTAAGCAATGGTTCATTCATTGTTAAATTACGTAATGTACACAGCGCTACTGCACTTAACAGCGTATTGAAATTAAACTATCAAATAATCTAAATTATTAATATTAAAACACAAAAAAATGAATAACTTACAAAGAGTTCAAAACATCTTCATCAGTAACGGTAGTGCTACTCCTGCTGGTGGTTCTGCTATTACCTCTGTTACACCTGGTGTAATTGGAGTATATGGCACTGGTATGGCTGCTTTAACTGCAGGTAATACCGTATCAACTAGCACTAATACTGGTGCAATCTACATGGTAGAAGGTAAAACTGACGCTAGCGGTGTTAGTTATGTTAAACGTTCATCTAAAATAGATGGAATGTCTATACTTAGCTATCAAGCTGAATCTTATGCTCCTGCTCAACGTCAAGTATGGTCTATTGGTTTTAACCGTGCTACTTCAGCTGGTCTTATTGAAGTGAATAATGATGTTAACTATAACTTCAGCATTCGTTTTAAGAATGACAAATGGTTATATTCAGAACGTCCTGAACTTCTTAATATCAACTTCCAATCTTCAAGTACTGCTACTCAATTAAGCATTGCTACTCAAGTTGCTAACTCTATCAATAACAGTGCTTACAAAAAGCAAGTTGTTGCTATTGTAGTTGGTGATGGTACTGGTGTTTATGGTGTAACTGGTGCTAGCAACTTTGGTGTTGAAATTACTGCTAAAGATGTTGATCAGTTCTTTAACAGCACTTATACTCCTAATAAAGTATATTTCTCTGTTCAAGTAAATGATGCTACTGGTTTTGGTACTTCTACAACTTGTACTGAAATACAAGCTTTTGATCCAGGTGTTGGTACTTACGATCAAGTTTATATGCTTGAAAACAAATGTTTTGGTTATGAAGGTGTTGCTAATCGTCGTCAGTGGCCTATCCCTGTATTAGACTATTCAGCAAGTTCATCTTATGTTCTTAGTGCTGCTATTGCACCTACTGTAACAGGTACTATTGGTGAAGATAAAGTTACTTTCAGTGCTACTGTTGCTGCTATCCTACGTGCTGGTGAAAAAGTAGAATTAGGTGGAGTTAACTATGAAATTAAATATTTCATTAGTTCAACTGTTGCTGTTCTTACTTCAGTTCTAGTTGCTGGTTTAGCTGCTGCTGCTGCTAAAGTACGTTATCAATATGATGTTATTACTGTAGAATATAACGACGCTATTAATACTCCTACTGGTGTTGTTGCTGTAGCTAATAAGTCAGCAGTTATTGCAATGCCTGCTATTGATGCAGGTGGTGCTTATAGCTCTACTTCAGCTATTGGAACAGCTATTTTAGCTATATTGAATCCTTGGATGGCTTCTACAGCTAAAGCTCCAGCTAACGTTTCTTTATAATACTTTTACCCCCTTGTTGTTTGTCCCAGGCTGTTTGGTGTCCTACCGCAGCTTGGGGCTTTTTTAATTTTATTGTTCATGGTTCATGAACATTTAACAAATGAACATTGATATAAAATGGCATTAGAACCAAAAATAAAACTTTGCCTTGCAGCTAATTGCACAGGCTTAACTTTCTATGAGGAAACTGGGGTATATAATGCAGCCACTAACCCTGGTGGTTATGGTGCACCTAACCCTACTTTAGCTAGCGTAGATCATGCTGAATTATTAATTTGGCCTTTATACAGTCTTACAAACTACGTAGCTCCTACTTACAACCTCACAATCACTCCTTCTGACAATCCTGATCTTGGTACATCCATTCTTCCTGATTTAAATATCCAGGATGGATTTTGGTATTTTGTATACAACCTATATGATGCTGCTGATCAATTAATAGCCACTGTTGAACAGGGTTATTATTACTATTGCAACACTGAATGTTGTGTTAGTAAATTATTATCAGCTATTGATTTAGATAGTTGTATGTGTACAAAAGAACACTTAAAAGATATAGAGAAATATACTAGAGCTAAGGTTTTACTTGAGTCTTTAAAAAATGCTGCTAGCTGTTATAATGATTCACTGTTTACAAAAATAAAAACAGCATTAAACAGTTTGTGTGCAAGTGTTGACTGTAAATCTTGCGGTTAATTAAAAACAAATAAATAATATACACATGTGTAATTGTAATGATAATATAAATTCAGTAACTGTTTATACTGGTCCTGCTGGACCTACAGGTCCTCAAGGTCCTGCTGGCAATGATTCAATATTAACAGGTACTTCTACAAGTAACTTAGCTGCCACTACTGGTACTAAGACTATAGTAACTCAAGCTAATATATCTTGGGCACCTGGTATGCGTTTAAGGGTATCTGATGGTGCTCCAGCTACACCAAGAATTATGGAAGGTGAAGTATCAACTTATACAGGTACTACATTAGTACTTAATGTTGATTACACTGAAGGTCCTGCAAGTTTATGGAATAACTGGGTAATAGGTGTTAGTGGTGCAGTAGGTCCTACTGGTCCAACAGGTGCTACTGGTGCAACTGGTGCAGCAGGCGCTGATTCTTTTGATTTATTACAGAATGCTATATTCTTTTCAGGTTCAACATATACACTAACTGTACAAAATAGTACTACTTGGATGTCATATGGTATGATATTGTATATTGCTAACCCAGCTACTGCTGTAGTAGCAGGTTATTATCAAGTAACTAATATATTAAGTATAAATCAGGTTATTGTATCTGATTTAGGTTACCCTGGTAATAGTACTGCTAATTTAACAGGTGCATTGCCTTTAGCAATGACTATTAGTGCTGCAGGTATTAGAGGTGCTGTAGGTACTACTGGAGCTGCTGGTCCTGCTAATAGCTTAAGTATTGGTTCTGTAGGTGCAGGTACTGCAGCTGCTAGTATAACTGGTACAGCCCCATCACAAATACTTAACTTAACATTACCTTATGGTCCTGCAGGTGCATCTGCATATACTACATTTACAACATCAACATATCCTACAGGATCTGTTTATTTTCCATTATTAACTAATGCTTATGATGTAGATGTTATGAGCACTGCCTGGATGGCACAATCTAACCCACCTTATTCTGGACCACCTTATGATGGCCAAATGATATTTATACAAGGTGCTGGTTATTTTCAAGTTATTAGTGTAAATAATGCTACTAGTGTTACTGTTTATGACCCAGGTTATTCAGGTAATAACTTAGGTTTAGCAACTCCTGCTGGAGCAGTTACTAGTGCTGGTGTACAAGGTGCATCAGGAGCCACAACAGGTAGTGTAGTATCAGGTATTAGTGATGGTGCTGGTAATACAGCTTCAGGTACTTCATATTACACATTGATTGGTAATTTAGTACATGTAGAAATAGAAATTGATTTAACTACATTAACTAGTACTAGTAGTGGTCAATTTTATGTAACATTACCTTATACACCTGTTGCAGCTAAAGTTTCAAATGGTTTATTAATGTATGGTGGTTTTGTTTCATATGCTAGTAGTGGTGTTCAATACCCTATACAAGTTAAAATAAACAATACTAATACTCAAGGTTTATTATATTTTACATTTGTCACTGGTAGTAATATTAGGTTAAGGAACTTTACAGACAGTCAACCTGAATCATTAACTACTAATGATGTTTTAAACTTTAGCTTTACTTACGAAAAAGCATAATAATGACACAAGAACAAATAATAAACGTAATATACAGGTTACAATGTTGTTCATCAACTATTGCTGCTGAACTATCAACATTGTTATTAACTGGTGATAAATCTTGTAAATCAAGGTTTAGTAATTTATTATTGTTAAATGATTACATTACACAATTTAAAAAATACAATACTGTTGCTGGCTCTATAAACTGTATCACAGAAGAACAATTTACAGCAATGTATAATAATGCTTCTGAATTGTGTAAACTTTGTGATTGTGGTACACCATTTCAATCTTATAATAGTCCTTATACTGCACCACTTGCTAATATAACTTTAAGTCCATCACCTGCTTTAGTTGATGATAAGTTAATACGTAGCATACCTTTTACATTTGCAAATACAATTGATGCAACTATAACAAGGACTAGCAGTAAGAATATGATTACTTATGCTTTACAAAGGAGTTATGATAATTCATCATGGACTACTTTGTCAAGTAACGATGCTACAAACCCTGTTACAACAATACTAGGTTTAACTGATTTGGCTCAACCAGCTAATCAAAATAATTATTATGTGAGGGCTTTTGTTTCAGATGAACAAGTGCCTGCTGGTCAAGCAATATCTGCAGTAGCATCATTTGGTATTTATCAACCTGTATTGTATGGTTATACTACTCAATCTAACCCTACACTTGTAGATTTAACTACATTAGTACCTGTACCACAAGGTGCTGGTTCTGGTCAATTAGATTATGCAAACAGTTCTGCAGATAAAACCATAAACGGTTTATTTTTTAATTTTAATGCTAACCCTAACTTTAGGTTTTGTATAGCTTATGATAATTCTTATGGTACTTTAACTTCATTTAGCGATGGGTTTTTTAATTACATAAGTAACTTTACAAGTAATACACAAACATTAACATTTGGGGATGGCACAGTAAAAACATACAAAGTGTATGTATATAACTTAACTATTAGTTCAGGTACATATACTATAAACACCTACTAAAATGGCAATTAATTTACCTACAGGATTTTTTAGGACAACTAATGAACCTTTAGATGTTCGTTATTTGGCTAGTGGGTTAACACCCTATAGTTCTGTTGCTGCAGCTAATGCAGCTATAGAATCTTCTGTTAGGTATATAGGTCAATTTGTAAATATAAACAATCAGTTATACTGGTATCAAAATGGTATTGCTGATGGTAATTTAGTAGCTTTTGCAGGTGGTGGGGGCGGTGGTAGTGGTACTGTAACAAGTGTATCTGTAACAACAGCTAATGGTGTTTCAGGTACTGTTTCAAACCCTACAACAACACCAGCTATTTCATTAAGCTTAGGTGCTATTACACCAAGTTCTGTTGCTGCTACAGGTACTGTTACAGGTAGTAATTTAAGTGGTACTAATACTGGTGATCAGGATTTATCAAACTTAGTTGTTAAAAATCCTACTATTACTGGTGCCACAAAAACTAAAATAACATATGACAGTAAAGGTTTAGTAACTAGTGGTTCAGATGCTACAACTGCTGATATAGCAGATACTACTGATAAACGTTACCAAACTGACAACCAAAAGTTATATAATGATGCTACAAGTTCTATTCAAACACAATTGAATAGTAAAGTTACAGGTGTTACTGCAAGTTCACCTATAACATCATCTGGTGGTACATCACCTGTTATATCAACATCTATGTCTACCAATAAATTAATTGGTAGGTCTAGTGCTGGTACAGGTAGTATGGAAGAAATTACTGTAGGTACAGGTTTATCATTATCAGGTGGTACATTAAGTAGCACAAGTACTGGTAGTGGTATATTAAGTGGTACAGCATCAGGTACAGATACTTATACAGTAACTATATCTGGTGTAACAGCTTATAACAATCAGGATGCTTACTTAATTAGGTTTACTAATGGTAATACAACTGGTTGTACATTAAATATTAACTCTATAGGTGCTGTAACATTATACAGAAATAATGATGGTGCTTTAATAGGTGGTGATATTATTGATGGTGCTGAAATGTTGTGTATTTATAATTCAACATTAAGTGGTTTTCAAGTTATTGGTACTGCACCTAATACATTATTAGCTTATGTTACTAATGCTGAAACTAGTACTATAACTAAAGGTCAAGCAGTATATGCTTTTGGTGGTACTGGTGACCGTTTAAAAGTTAAATTAGCTTATAACACAAGTGATGCAACATCAGCTAGCACATTAGGTATTGTATTATCAACATCTATTGCAGCTAACCAAAAAGGTTTAATCATGATGCAAGGTCAGCTAGATGGATTAAGTTTATTTCCTACAGCTACATGGGCAGATGGTGATCCTGTTTTTCTTAGTGCGACACCTGGTGGTGTAACTAAAACAAAACAATATGCACCTAATCATTTGGTGTATTTAGGTGTTGTAACTACAGCAAGTAATGGTAGTGCTGGTAGAATGTATGTTAAAGTACAAAATGGTTATGAATTAGATGAACTACATAATGTTCAAGCACAGAGTCCTAATAATAATGATACACTTTATTATGACAACTCTGTAAGTCAGTGGAAAACTAATTCAATAGCTGGTATATTAGGTTATACACCTGCTAATGCTAGTACAGCTGTAACTTCTGTAACAGGTACAAGTCCTATTTCAAGTTCAGGTGGTACTACACCAGCTATAAGTATATCACAAGCTACTGCAAGTACTAGTGGTTATTTAAGCAGTACAGACTGGAATACATTTAACAACAAACAACCTGCAGGTGCTTATTTGACTTCTGTAACTGCAGATTCACCATTATCAGGTTTAGGTACATCAGGTAGTCATTTAACAATACCTGCTGCAACTTCAAGTGTAAATGGGTATTTGAGTAGTACAGATTGGAGTACTTTTAATAGTAAACAACCTGCTTTAAGTGGTACTGGTTTTGTAAAAATTAATGGTACTACAATAAGCTACGATAATTCAACTTATTATTTAGCTTCTAATCCTAATGGTTATACTAGTAACTTAGGGACTGTTACAAGTGTTGGGTTATCTTCTTCTACAACAGGAGTAACTATTGGTTCAACACCTGTAACTACAAGTGGAACAATTTCTTTAGCTATTGCTACTGCAAGTGGTTCACAACAAGGTTTATTATCAAGTACTGACTGGAATACTTTTAATAATAAACAAAATGCTTTTGGTAGTCAAACAGGTAATACTTTTTTTGCAGCTCCTGATGGTGCACCAGGTGTACCTAGCTTCAGACAAATTGTTGCTGCTGATATACCAACGTTAAACCAAAATACTACTGGCAGTGCTGGTAGTGTTGTAAACAATTTAACATTTGATAATACTGGTTCAGGTAGTTCAAGTGGTGTAACATTTAATGGTTCATCTGCTAAAAC
>Ga0315904_10001506_pt1 | contig 37201 bp, 31 predicted proteins | sample LakEriMetagenome_6_FD_203529 | JGI IMG/M metagenome (GOLD analysis project Ga0315904, IMG submission 203529) | Freshwater fungal communities from buoy surface, Lake Erie, Ohio, United States - Buoy 12 MA120 | ecosystem: Environmental > Aquatic > Freshwater > Lake | place: USA: Lake Erie, Ohio... | reverse complement strand
AAGACCTGCCCGGTGCTGAATTCTTCAGTTAATTGAATGTCCTGATGCCAGGGCCCGAGGCGGCGAATTTGTTCGCCGAGTGAGCCAGTTTCAGGTTGGGTTGCCATGGCAGTGATCCTGTCGCTCGAATTGGGGCCGTCAGCCCGACGGCCAACCCTGCGAACAGTCTACCACATGCCTGAAGACTATCGCCCCAGCATCTTCCGCGCGGTCGCCACAACCCGATCGGTTGTGATCCCGAAGTGCTGATAAAGTTTATCGTAGGGGGCCGAGGCTCCGAAGGAGTTCATTCCGACAAAGGCTCCGCTCGTGCCGAGGTACTTGTGCCAGCCAAAGTCGCTGGCTGCTTCCACGGCGATGCGCCGGGTGCAAGCCGCTGGGAGAACCGATTCGCGATACTCGGCGGGCTGTTCGTCGAACAGCTCCCAGCAGGGGAGGCTGACGACTCGCGGAGCGATGCCCGCCGCGAGCAACTGTTCGGCTGCCTGGAGACAGATTTCCAGTTCACTGCCGGTGCCGATCAGGATCACATCGCAGTGGGGCTGCGGTTGCCAGAGAACATAACCACCCTGGCGGACACCGGCGGCACTGGCGAATTTTTGGCGGTCATACGTCGGGACGTTCTGGCGGGTCAGGACCAGCATGCTGGGGCGGCGCGATTCGGCAATCGCCGCCGCGTAGGCCTGCAGCGTCTCCGCTCCATCGGCCGGGCGGAAGACCAGCAGGTTCGGGATGGCGCGACAGGCGGCGAGTTGCTCGACTGGTTGGTGCGTGGGCCCATCTTCCCCCAGTCCAATCGAGTCGTGGGTCATGATGTAGAGCACGGGGAGGTGCATCAGGGCACTGAGCCGAAGGGCCGGGCGGAGGTAGTCCGTGAAAACAAAAAACGTGGCACAGTACGGACGGAGGCCGCTGAGTGCCATGCCGTTACAAGCCGAGGCCATGGCGTGCTCGCGAACTCCAAAATGAAAATTGCGACCTCCATGGCTACCTGCCGCAAAGTGCCCGGCATCGGCTGACTCGATCAGCGACTTGTTCGACTCGGCCAAGTCAGCCGAGCCTCCCACCAGCCAAGGGATCTGATCAGCGACGACGTTGAGAATTTTGCCTGACCAGTTTCGGGTGGCATTTGGCTTGCCCGAGGCATCGAAAGACTCGACCGCAGCCTCCCAGTCCGAAGGCAATTCGCGGTTCCAGATCAGCTTCAGCTCAGCCGCTTCTTTTGGAAACTCGGCGCGATATCGGGCCCAGAGATCGGCCCACGCCAGATAGCGCTCGGCCCCCTGCCTGCCGATCGTTTCGCGAAAGTGCTCAGCCACTTCGCCCGGGACCGCAAACTCGGGCTCACTCCAACCGTAATAGGCTTTGGCTGCGGCGACTTCCTCTTTGCCCAGGGGCGCTCCATGGGCAGCGGCCGTGTTTTGCTTTTTTGGTGCACCGTAGCCAATGACGCTGCGCACAATGATCAGCAGGGGACGAGCGTCCGAGGCCTCAAATGACTTGAATCCCCCGGCCAAAGAGGCGAGGTCGTTGGCGTCCTCGACATAGTAAACCCGCCAACCGAGCGCCTCGAAGCGGGCGCCCACATTCTCCGTGAACGCCAGGTCGGTACTCCCTTCGATCGTGATGCGATTGTCGTCGTAGATCCAACAGAGATTTCCCAGTCGCAGATGTCCGGCGAGCGAGGCGGCTTCACAACCGACCCCTTCCATCACATCGCCGTCGCTGAGCAGGGCGAACACGCGATGATTGAGCAGCCCTTCGTAGCCGGGCCGCTCGTAGCGGGCCGCCAGCCAGCGAGCAGCGACCGCCATCCCGACACTGTTGGCACACCCCTGACCCAAAGGGCCGGTCGTCGTCTCCGCGCCGGTCACTTCGCCGAATTCGGGGTGCCCCGCGCAGGGGCTGTGCAACTGGCGAAAGTTGCGGATGTCTTCGATCGAAACCGAGAGTTCCTCTCCGCCGTCGCTGCGCTTCACGCCGCTGAGGTGCAGCAGGGAATAGAGCAACATCGAGGCGTGGCCACAGGAGAGAACAAAGCGGTCACGAGCCGGCCAGTGGGGGTGGTCGGGGTCGTAGTTCAGCCAATTGGTCCAGAGTTCATAGGCGACAGGCGCCAGCGCCATTGGGGTCCCGGGGTGACCGCTGTTGGCTTTCTGAACGGCATCCATCGAAAGGGTTCGGATGGTGTTGATCGCCAATTGCGAGATCGAGGTCGAGGCGAGGCTCATGTTCGCGCTTCCTGAGGTTTGCATGCCATATTTCGGGAGGACGTTTGGCGACAGAAGGAACCGGGCTGCCGGAGTTTACCGGTCGCGTTCATTTCTCCCGGGCAGCTCGGGCGTGAGCCACTCGGTTCCGTGCCGTTCCGAAACGTTCGCCAAGCTTATCAGCCGCCCTGCGAGCTGGTCAATCAGCACGCCCGACCTGCGACGATTGGCGTTTTTCCCCAAGTTTTTCCCGCATCCTTCCCCTGCATCTTTGCCCGAATCGGTGGCCTCCCGGGTGCAGGGCAGGAAATTTCTTCAGGAGCTTTCGCGCAAAAGCCGACTTTCGGGGAGACTTAACGCCCGAGCTCTTTTGACGCGGCCCGGCGAAAAATCTAAGATTGAGTCAGTGGCGACGTCGAATCAAGCCGCTGCCCAGCCCCCGAAACCTCCACGGAGCCGTCCCCATGCATCGCAGGCAATTTAATCGCCAGCTGACCGCTGCCCTCGCCGGCATGGCTGCAGGTGGCGGGTTGGCCTCATGGCCCGGAGGACTGGTTGCCGAGCCACTACGGTCGGCAACTCCCGACCGGAAAGCTTCCCCCAACGAAAAGTCACCAGCCGAACTGTTGACGCCGGAAGCCCAGCGGACCGTCGATCGCGCTTTGGACTTTCTGGCCAATCGCCAAGTCAAATCGGGGCGAAACCGCGGCGCGTTTGGCACCAGTGGATACCCCGGCGGCGTTGCCACCTGCTCTCTGGGGGGGCTGGCGATGATGTGCTCGGGCAGCTCGCCCGGACAGGGAAAGTATGGCAAGCAGATCGACATGTGCGTCGAGTTTGTCCTGAGCAACGTGAGCAACGAAGGCTACATCGCCCGCTCAGACAACATGGCTTCGGAGAACATGTACGGTCACGGCTTCTCGATGCTCTTCCTCTCGCAAGCCTACGGCATGACCCAGAAGGCCGAGATTGGCGACAAGCTGCGGAAAGCGGTCGCCATGACCTGCAAGTGCCAAAACGACCAGGGTGGCTGGCGCTACCAACCGGTCAAAAGCGATGCCGATCTGTCGATCACGGTTTGCCAAATCATGGGTTTGCGGGGTTCGCGCGATTCGGGGATTGAAGTTCCCGACAAGGTCCGGGAAAAATGCATCGACTACGTCAAGAAAAGCCAGAACTCCAATGGCAGTTTCCGTTACACGATTCAAAGCGGCCACACGACCTTCGCCATGACCGCAGCCGGAGTCACTTCGCTCTACAGCGCCGGGATCTACGAAGGCGAACAGGTCGAAAAGGCGCTGAAGTGGCTGAAGGGAAACGCCGGACAGGCTAACAGCGGCCATTATTTTTACTCGCATTATTATGCTGTCCAGGCGATGTGGCATGCAGGTGGGGAATACTGGAACGAGTGGTTCCCGAAGATCCGGGATGAACTCGTACGGACCCAGGCCAACGATGGGAGCTGGCCCAACAGCGAGGCTGGCGCAGAGTTCAGCGCAGCGATGGGCGGAATCATCCTGCAGATTCCCCTGAATCTGCTCCCCGTGTTCTCTCCTTAGCCAGGCAGAAGCGGCACTTGTTACTCGCCAGAAAACACCGGGTGGCAGGAACTGCGGATTGGCCTCAACGACAGCCGGTTCCTGATGCGGCCGGGCGAACCCCAGCCGCGCAGCTCAAGCTTGGTCGCTGAACCTCGGCCGTCCTCTTCAACGCCCGTCTCAATCGAAGCCACCCCGGACCAGTTCCAAACGCGGCGAGCGGGTCACTTACTTTCGTCGCGCGACCAGCGTGGCCGACGCAGGATGATTTCCGGATTTGCGCTGCGAATGGAGCCGGGGCGGAACGAATCTGCCGGTGCCAACGATTGCTCGCTCGCTTGCGGGACTTGCCTCTCGGCAGACACCGGCCTCCCGGCAGACATCTGTTGGCGATACCAACTCCCCTGGACCAAACCGGCAAACGCCACTGGAGCGGCTGTCGAAGCGGATGCACCGTCAGGGCGAGCGCCGGTCGCCCAGCTTCCATTGATTGTGTTGGTTCCGTCAGCGACCAGAGGTTCTGGAGACTGGGCAGCGGCGGCGAGCGGCGGAAGCCCGCTCGGGGCGGGTATCGCCGCGGGAGCTTTCACTTCCAGAGGGCTGCCACTCTCCACCCACTTCAACCATTTGAGCTGCAGGTCGGAGAGGTCTTTGTAGCCGTAGTACTTTTGTGTCACTTCGTTCCAGGCGGCGAGCGCGTTGCGCGAGTCGCCGCGCTGCATCCCTTCCCCAATGTAAGCGACAAATGTCTGGCGGTCCCGCTGGCGAATGAGGAACTTGGCGAGTGAGTAGCCTTGGGCATAGAGCGGCAGGATGTCGTGCGGATACTCCGTCATCGTGAACATCCGATTGAAAGGGATGCCGCGCGAGGGCTTGCCGGTGAGGAAGTCGATCAGCAGCCGATGGTTTTTGGCCCGTTCCGATTCATGCTCGACCGTCGTGCAGGCCCCCTCATCCGCCCAGCGGGGGAGCGGACGACCGAAGTGCGTAGCGAAAATGGTATGGGTAATCTCATGCGGCAAAACAGCGTCGAGCACTCGATCGGGTGGCCCGTAGACTTTCATTTGCCAGCCGATCGGCTGGGCCTTTTTACCAGAGTCATTCCGGACAAAGGCGAACGAGGTCTCGCCACCGGGAAGGCGATCGATAATCACCTGGACAGGGCACTTTTCGTCCCACGGGGCAATCTCATAGCCGAGCCACTCCAGCGAGAGTTCGCGGCGATACTTTTCGGCCAGTTGAGCTGCTTGCTGAGCAAGTCGCGGATTGGGAGCGCGGATGATGAAGTTCCGCGTGGCGACTTCCACTGCGGGGGCGGCCATAGCCGGGATTGGGGGCCGGCCTGCCGCTGGGCCTGGCATCCCGGCCAGCCGTATTTGGGCCAGGAGTTCGCCGCCGGGCCAGGCTGCAAGTGCGCCCAGCGCGAAGCAGACGGCGCCGATCAGGGTTCGCGCTGGTCGCCACGGCCGCGGGACTGTGAGCGCGCTAAGGTCGAGTGTCGGGCCAGCCATCCGTCGAGACGTTGGCCACCGAGTTCCGCGAGCGTCCATGCTCAGGTCCTCTTGTCAGGCAGATTGCAGATTCAGTCCTTTACAGGTCACCGCTCCACTACGTCGCCCGGACAAGGACGGTTCGAAGAGCCGTAACGGGGTCGCGCGATCCTTCGCTTGACCAACCTTCACGATATCCGAGGCGGCGGTTCCCACCAATCTCAGTTCTGGCCAGCTGGGGGTTCCCGCGAGTCGAGCTCGGCCCGGCGCATGGCAGGCAACGACATACGCTAATCACCATAGACAGCCCACTGTATTTGGCCAAACTCTTTGCCGATGCGCCCAAGACTTGAATGAGAAGCTGCGGATTTTGGGTTAGTTTGGGCGGCAATTGTCTCTCCGCCAGCAGGCGATTCGCCTCGACAGCATCACTTGCCAGCAAACAAGTGCAGGCAATTCACATCACCTCGGTTCCCGAACCCGGAACACTCGTCCCTCTGGGACTCGTCGCGTTCGGACTGCTCGCTCGCGGCCGAAGACGGGCCGAAACAGCTGCCCAGGACTTGAGTCGATGATGGCTTAGCTGATCAGTCGTGCGCACCCCCGACACAGGGTCGGGGGAGGAGGGACGCCTGAGTGGGGCGAGGCCTCGCCACCGTTTGTGGTTGCGGCCCGGATTCGCCCTGCGGCTGAGTCTGGTCACCAGTGCCGTTCGGTTATTTACCGCGAAGCGAGCAGCTCTTCGCCCGGGAGGGGGCGATATCATGGCGGGGGATGAGCGGAGTCTCTGCGCAGTGCCCCCCCCCCGCAATCACCCCCAAAGAAAACCGCTGTCGAGCCGAACATCGCCGCTTCGGCACGGCCGGCTCGATGCCAACCCCTCAATTGGACGCGGCGATCTTGACGGCGATCGCGTCGTAAAGAAAAATCCCCCGCGCGGTCAAGCGCAAGCGGGTCGAAGGCGGATCGCACTGCTCCGCGAGCAAGCCCCATCCAATCAGCTCAGCGATCTCGGCTCCCGCAGTGGCGGCAAAGCTGCGACCGGTTACCTGCTCAAACTCGGCCGCGTTCACGCCACCGATCCGCCGCAGACCCACCGCCAAAAGTTCCCGGGCCAACTCTGGCTGGGGAAGTTGTTGACGCTCGCTGGTCGGGTCGACCCCGGCTTCAACCAGCTGGATATAACGGAGCGTGCTCTGGTGATTGGTGCTGCGGACTCCGGCAAGGAAACGGCTCGCGCCAGCGCCGATGGCGTGATAGGGGAGTCCCTGCCAGTAGACCTGATTGTGCCGACAGCTCGCTCCGCCGCGGGCGAAACTGGAAATCTCATAGTGCTCCCACCCTGCCGCGACCAGCCGCTCCAATGTCAGGGCGTAAAACTCGCTCCGCTGGTCTTCGTCCTGTTCCGCCAGTTGGCCAGCCTGCCGCCGATTCCAGAAACGGGTACCTTTTTCGTAGGTCAATTCGTAGGTGGAGAGGTGGTCAATCGGCAGTTGCAGGGCAGAGCTGACATCTGCCGTCCACTCTCCAAGCGTTTCGTCGGCGACAGCGAAGATCAGGTCGAGCGAGACGGTCAGTCCAGCTTGCTTGAGCAGCTCAACCGCCCGCACGATTCCCGCCGCGTCATGATCTCGCTCCAGTAGGCGGAGCTTCTCTCCGCGAAACGACTGAGCCCCGAGGCTGATCCGCGTTGCGCCGAAATCAAGCGCGGCCGCGACCCAAGCCGGGGTCACGTCCAGCGGATTCGCTTCCAGCGTCACCTCGGCGTTGGGGGCAAGGTCGATTCGTTGGGCGAGCGCCTCGCGGAGCTGAAGCAATTGTGGGCCTTCGAGCCGCGACGGAGTTCCCCCGCCGAGATAGAGCGTATCGAGCGTCAATCGCTGGGGCAGAGCGGCGATTTCGCGGCCCAGTGCGGCGAGATAGCGGGGGACGAGATAATCGCGACCCGCAGCGACGGAGAAATTACAGTAGCCACAGTGATGTCGGCAAAAGGGAATGTGCAGATAGATCGAGCGGGGGTTGACGCCAGCCGAGAGGGGATCGACTGGGCCTGAGTTGCTCGGCGGAGTCACTTCCGAAGATCCCTGGGGCGAAAGGCTCACGGCGCTACAACCAGATCTGCAGGCGGTTGTCGAGCAGCGTCGGCAGCCGGCGAAGGATCAGTTTTTCCGCTTCCTTGCGATGGTAGCGCGTGCTGAAGTGGGAGGCGATGACCAGCTCATTCTCAAAGCGTTCCGCCCGGGCGACGAAATCCTCCAGATGCATATGCCCATTTTTGTGAATGTATTGCAGCTGGTGATCATCTGCGAGGAAGGTCATTTCGGCAATCAGGATTTTGGTCTCAAACAGGATCGGGTTTCGATCGAGTCCCTGCGGATTGGTGTCACCCGTATAACCGATCAGGGGGACGAGGACCTCGCGGGTTACCTCGACCCCGGAATTTCGCAAATCCCTGATTTCCTCGCCCCGCAGTTCCGTGAACTGGGGCAACAGTTTCCGCCGGCGATCGTAGATCACGTAACCGAGGCAGGGAATGCGATGGGACATCTCGCAGGTCTCGAGCACCAGTTCCCGCGACAACTCGTAGCGGTCTCCCGGCTCCAACCCGATCAGCTCGCAGGGAAGTTTGCCCCGATCGAGGCTGGCAAAACTGTCGAGCATGCGGCGGACGGCCACCTCGGCATAAGCCGGAATGATGATTCGCGGCGGGGTCATCTTCATCAGTCTTCGCCGGGCCACGAAGGAGGGCAGGGCAGCGATGTGATCGAGATGGCAGTGAGAGATCAGCCAGGTGGGCGTCCCCATGAAATCCCACGGATGGGCGCCCAAGTCAAAGCCAAGATTCAGCTCGTTGATTCGCCAATAGGTTTGGACTGCGGCGCGGGAATATCCCTCGATGGTCAGACCACCGAACTGAAAACTCTTGACGGGGACATTCTGGAGCATGAGAGCGCGAGCCGGATGCTGGTTCCAAAATCCGAGTTTAGCTCTGAATGGGCCTTCTCACAAAGGGGCAGGGGAGGGGACTGGTGGGCCTGCCTAATCCAATCCGAGCGGCTGCCGAATTGGGGCAGAGGCTGGTTAGGGAGTGATTTTCAAGTCGATTTTCGCGAGCGGGAGCGAGCGAGGGGAACCCGAACGGGAAAATGTCCCGAGAAAACCTCGCGTGGGACAATAGCCAGAACGTGGCCGCCGCTCCATAATGGGAAGAGATGTGGCCTGAATCAGACAAAACTGAAGAATTGCTCCTGCAGGTGAAGCAGGGCGACGAAGCTGCCGTGAACCAGTTGATGGAGCGGCACCGTGAGGCGCTGCGCCAAATCGTGCGAATGCGGTTGGACCAGAAAATCCAGCGGCGGGTGGATGTCAGCGACGTGGTTCAGGATGTGCTCGTCGAAGCCAACCGGCGGCTGCAGGACTACCTGCAGAATCCGGCCATGTCTTTCCGGCTGTGGTTGCGGCAGATTGCCCAAGACCGAATCATCGATGCCCATCGCCGCCATCGGATCTCAGCTCGGCGAAGCGTCGACCGGGAACAAGCCCTGGCCGCACCGCGAGGCTATGACCAGTCCTCGATTCAGTTGGCAGGTTTATTGAGCGACCAGGCCCTGACGCCCGAGGCTGCTGCCTTGCAGCAGGAAATGGCGCGGCGCGTGGAGGCGGCCGTCTCACGACTGGAAGAGCGCGACAGTGAAATCATCGTGATGCGGCATTACGAACACCTCTCCAATCAGGAAATCGCCCACGCTCTGAACCTGACTGAACCGGCAGCCAGCATGCGATATCTGCGGGCCATTCGCCGGCTCAAGGAAATCCTGCAGTCAGGCTCCAGTGACGCCAGTGCAGGCTAGAGCTGTGTCGACCCCAAAAGGGCTGGCCGGACGACGGCTTCCCGAACCCGACCCGAGCAACTCTGGTTTCCAACCGCCAGACTGTCAGCGGGGGTTGGCGTTGCGATTTGGTTGCTCGGCTCGCCACTGATATTCCGACTCTCCCTTTCGACCCCGATGTCCCATGGAAGAACTCTACGAGCAGCAACTGGCCGAGCTGTTGACCGACCTGACCGATCGGATGGGTCGCGGAGAGGAATTGCTGCTTGAGGAGGTCTGCCAAAAGCACCCGGAATTCGCGGTGGACATCCGCGACCTCTGGGGGACGATCGCGGTGACACAGGCGGTTGCCCACGATTCGCTCACTCGGCCCCGAACAGCAGCCCGCGACTTGTCGCTGTTCGAGCTTCCCTATCGGCTGGGCGACTTCGAGTTGCTCGAGGAGATCGGCCGGGGTGGGATGGGAATCGTGTACCGCGCACGGCGGTTGAGCAACGGTGAGCCGCTCGCTCTGAAGATGATGCTCAAGGGGGAACTGGCTTCGCGAGTCGAGCGGCAGCGATTTGAAGCGGAAGCGTCCGCCGCGGCTGGGCTGACCCACCCCAACATCATTCCGATTTTTGATGTCGGCGAATTTGGTGGGCGCCCTTACTTCACGATGAAACTGATCGAGGGTCGAACGCTCGCCCAGTGGCTGAATGCAGGTCCCATCTCGCCCGAAAAGGCTGCCCGTTTGCTGCTGCAGATTGCCTCGGCAGTCCAGCAAGCCCACGAGCAGGGCATTCTTCACCGGGATCTGAAACCCTCCAACATCCTGATCGACGAACAAGAGCACGCCTACGTGTGTGACTTCGGCTTGGCCAAACAGGTGACGGGGGCGACCAGCCTGACCAGGACCGGAGCCGTGATCGGCACACCGGCTTACATGGCTCCGGAGCAGGCTGCTGGAGCTCGGGGCCAAGTGGGTCCCACCAGCGACGTGTACAGCCTGGGAGCCATTCTGTATCACATGCTCACGGGGAACCCGCCATTCCAGGGGGCCTCGCCGGTGGATACGGTGTTGATGGTCCTTGAGCAGGACCCGATTCCGCCCCGAGTCCTGAATCGGCGAGCCGATCGGATTCTGGAAATGGTGGCTCTGAAGTGTCTGCAGAAGCCTCAGGATTTGAGATACAGTTCCGCGGAGAACCTGGCTCGCGACTTGCAGGCCTATCTCAACAAGTCACCCGTGTCGGTGTTGGGGAGTCGTCTGGGGCAAATCCTGGCGGGACTGTTTCGCGAAACCCATCATGCTCCCGTGCTGCAGAACTGGGGACTGCTCTGGATCTGGCACAGCCTGATTTTGCTGTTGGCTTCGTTTTTGACAAATGCGATGTACCTGTCCGGGGTGACCAACCGGCTGGTGTTCGAACTGATGTGGGGAACTGGATTCACGGCTTGGGCAATCGTCTTCTGGTTGCTCCGCCGGCAGTATGGACCGGTCACGTTTGTCGAGCGGCAGATAGCTCACGTCTGGGCAGCGAGCCTGATTGGAATCGTCCTGCTGTTTCCCTTCGAGGGCTACCTGGGCTTGGAATTGCTGGAGCTGTCTCCCATTCTGGCGGTGGTCGCAGCGATGACCTTTCTGGTGAAGGCGGGCATTCTTTCGGGCTCATTTTATATTCAGGCAGCGATCTTGATCGCGACTTCGGTTGTGATGGCGCTCAGTTACCCCTACGCAATGTTTATTTTCGGAGTGGTTTGTGCCGGCTGCTTCTTTTTCCCCGGCTGGAAGTACCACCGGCAACGGCTGCGAATCATGAATCGCGATTGAAGTCGCGTATCGACAATCGAAATGCTTGCGGCAAGGTCTCGAGCGAGCCAGCGAGCCGCCACCGGAAAATTCAGCGCAGGCCCTGTAATCGATTCTCGGGTGAGGGCTGTAGGGAATATGCCGCGTTCGTTTCCCGCGAATGCCTTCGTTTCACGGTCCAGTTTAGCCAATCTGGATAAATTCCCCCCGAATTTAAGATTTCCCAACCGGATTAGTTTGACACTCGCTACCTGCGTCCTATTGTTTTGGCGAAGTCGAAGACAACCTTTGACTCGACCGGCGGAAGCCGGGCCGACGGTGAGTCGGCACCATCCGTTCCAGAACATCGTGAACTCCGACCTTCGGCTTGGCTGAGGGTAAGCTCGCGAGGTTCTTCCAGCAAACGCACGTTTTGGTTTGGGAAATGCCGAATCGGCTCGGAACGGTTGGATGATTCGGTAGTTCCCTCAAGTCGTACCCGAGCCACTTTGGCTCAACTCCCTGTAACGGGGGTTTTTTCCGTCGGAGGAAGTCATGCAGAATTTTGTTTCGAAAGTTTCTCGTTTCCTGAAGTCAGAAGACGGCCCCACCGCTGTCGAATACGCCATCATGTTGGCCCTGATCGTCGTGGTCTGCTTGACCGCGATTCAGGCTGTCGGTACCAATGCCTCGGCCACCTTCACCGACATTGCTGCCGACCTGAATGATGCTCGTAAGGGCACCGTCAACTAGTCTGATGCCGGAGGGGATTTCTCCCGGCACTCACACTTGAAAAACCAAACAGCCTTCCGGTTTCCTGGCGAAACGCGGAAGGCTTTTTTGTTGGTCCAGCCGTTTTTCAGGCACCCTACAACCGGCCTCTCAGGCCGCAAAAGTTGCCTGAAAGGACGGGATTTACTCACCACTCAAGTCAACTCAAGGTAGGTTTTGCGCGAGAAGCTGGCTCTGCGTCATGTCAGCTTGCGGATATTCAAAATGCACGAGGAGCCAAATCCCCCCAGCTGGAAGCGAGAGTGAGGGATTGGACGGGGAGAGAAAAATGTCGGAATTCATGTCTAACTTTGCTCAGTCGTGGCCGTACTGGCTGGTCAGCGCCGTTTTGGTTTACGCCGCCTATATCGACGGCAAGCAGCTGAAGGTGCCCAATTGGATCACGTTTCCAATGATCATCTCGGGCTGGATTTACAGTGCCGTTTGGTACGGCATCGACGGCCAAGGTTGGCTGACCGGATTGGGCTGGAGCCTCGCCGGGACTGCGGTTGGCTTGGCCACCCTGCTGCCCGCTTACTCGATTGGTGGCATGGGCGCCGGAGATGTCAAACTGATGGCTGGAATTGGTGCCTGGGTCCACTGCAGCATCACTTTTTATGCCTTTTGCGTCTCGGCTGTGGTCGGCGCCGTGTTGGCAGTCGCGATGATCGTGATTTCCCGCCAAAGCCAGAAGCACTGGAACCAGTTTTTCTACATCGCCAATGAAATCATGACCGTACGAAATCCGGAAGCTTTGGCAACGATTGCCGCCGAACGAAAAAGCTCGATGCGGCTGCTGCCCTACGGCATTCCGATTGCCATTGGAACGATTCTGTACTTCGCCTGGATGGGTTTACTGGTTTAAGCCCGGCAAACCTTGACGATTGGTTAACTGACAAGGGCAAGGGTTGCGGTGGAACGATTCCCATCGGCAACCCTTGTCGCGTTCCAGCCTGAACAACGAGCAGACCTTTCAAACCGCCCAGTTCAGCCAGACCACCCAGCCTGCTGGCGCGCCTGGAAGAAACGCAGGAAGTTGTAACGGTTATTCCGGTTTTGTTTCTTTTGCATGAGGTCCTGATTTGTTCGGAATAACAAGTCCGAACATACCTACGACGACTGATCGTCACAGGCGTTGCAACCAAGCAACGGTCAGATTTGCCTGACGGGGAGTTTTCTCTGACATGGCATCTGCCCGGCAAAGGGTTCCGCCCAAATCCTGAGGATACCACGATGAAATCGAAGTCTTTAATCCTGATGTTTGTCTCCCTGTTTTTTGGACTGATTGCCGCCGTCGGAATCAGCCAGGTGATGGGGCGAAACAGTGGCTCAGGTTTGCAGAAGCAGGTCAAGCTTGTACCCGTCGTGCTCGCGACGGAGTTTCTGGACCACGACACGGAACTGACGGAAAAGAACTGCAAGGTCGAAAATTGGCCGGCAGAGATTGTCCCCGATAACTCGGCCCAGTCTCTGGAAGAGGTAAAACACAAGGCCGTCACTACCCGGATCAACAAAGGTGTTCCGATCTCGCTTAATGATGTGGTCGACGTCAGCCAGATTTCGACCCTGATGATTCCACCGGGCTTCCGGGTCCAGGGAGTCAAGGTCAGCGAGGAAGATGTCGTCAACGGCTTGATTCAACCGGGCGACCACGTTGACCTGATCGGTTTCTTCGAGAACACGAACAACAAGGGCGAGCGAAACATGCGAATCACGACGTTCATGAAGAACGTCAAGGTGTTTTCGATCGACGGCAATACTCGCCGGGATCCAGGTCCGCGGAAATCCAATGGCGGCAGCGGCGAGCAAGTCCTCGGTTTGCTCGTCACCTTGAAACAGGCGGAGCAAATCGTGCTCGTGCAACGCGTCGCCACGCTGCGGGTTGTCTTGCGGGACAGCACCGGAACCAATTCCCCGGAGCAAGGGTTAAGCCCGGACGGTGAAGTGGACTTTGACGCCATCACCTTTTTCGAAGAAGCCAAAAACTACATCAAGAAGATGGCCGAGAAGCCTACTCGGGCCGCAAGTAACGAACCAGAACCTGCCAAACCCGCTTTTGTGGCGATGTATCAACTCGGAGACTCGGTAGTCTACTTCCCATTCGATGAAGCGGGCAACCTGATTCCGCCAGAGCGAACCGCTGATCCGGAAACACCTGCTTCCAACTCTCCGGAGTTGCCAAACGTCGCCCCGGTCGACGATTCGGCGAGCCCGAGCGGGGAAGAAGACGAAGACAGTTACCCGGGCGGCTAATGCGGGGCGAAAGTCGATGGAGCGACACCTGCCTGCCGTCTGTTTAAAACTCAACTGACAAGCCAACTCGGCTGTATTACCTGCGAAGGAATTCAAGGATGAATGCCCGTCATTGCCCCGCAATTCTATCTTGCCTGATCTTGCTCTGGAGCGGCAGTTTCGGCTCCATCGGCTGGTCACAACAGGTCGCCACCGGAAATGCCGGCGGCAATCAGGTTGCTGGCCGGGCTGCCGGCGGGTTCCACATTACCGAGTCGGTCGACACGATCGAACTGACGGTCGGCTCGAGCCGGCGACTGACCTTCGACTACAAAGTGCCCGAGGTCATTGTCGAGCATCCCAACCTCATCAATGCAACACCGATTTCGGCCAATCAGGTGAATGTCACCGGCAAGCAGCCGGGCGTTTCGACAATTACCTTCCGCGACATGGAGGGGAAATCACAATCCGTGACCGTCTTGGTCAAGCTGGACGTGCGGAAAGTGGAAATGGCTATCTCCCAGCACTTTCCCAACTCAGCCGTGAAAGTCACCGCGTTGTCTACCGGCGTGGTGCTGGCTGGTTATGTATCCCGCGCCCAGGATGTGGACTCGATTGTGGCCGTCGCCCGGGATTACTTCCCGACAAACGTGATCAACCTGCTGCAGGTTGAAGGTGCACAGGTCGTTGCAATTGAAGTCAAGGTATATGAAGTTTCACGCACGAAACTGAAGAACATGGGTATCGACTGGGCCGTATTGGGACAGCGATTCGACATTGTCAGCGGCTTCTCCGACTTGATCCAAAACGTGACGACTCCCGCTGCCGTCTCGGGAGACGCCAACATGGCCATCGGAGTGATCAATGACAACGGCTCCTTCAACCTGGTGGTCAACGCTCTCGAACAGAACAACATTGCCAAGCTGCTTTCACAACCGACTCTGGTCACTTCCAATGGTCGGCCCGCCGAGTTTCTCTCCGGCGGTGAGATCCCGATTCAGGTCCCTTCGGGGCTGGGAACGGTCTCGATCGAGTTCCGCCCGTTTGGAACCAAACTGGACTTCGTGCCTTTGGTCCACGGTGAAGGGAACCTGACGCTGGAAGTGCGAGCCGAAGTCTCGGAAGTCGCTCCGGAATTGAGCGGTGCGACCGGTGTTCCCGGTTTTCGGGTAAGACGAGTCAACACGGGCGTTCCAATGCGGGCTGGTCAAACGGTCGCGTTGGCTGGTGACATTTTCGAAAAGTCCGATTCGGACGTTGGTGGTGCCCCGGGTTTGGTTGATGTTCCTTTTTGGGGTGCACCGTTCCGAAACACCCGAGACTCTCGAACCGAAACCGAACTGGTGTTTCTGATCACCCCAAGGTTTATCAACAGTGTGGACCCGACAGTGACGCCGCTCACGCCACCTGGGCTCCGCAGCACCAACCCTTCCAATCTTGAACTCTTTTCCAACGGCTACATCGAAGTACCGGCCTGCGGAGAAGACTGCCCGCGCGAACTCGGGGCTCCCTTCGGAATGCAGAGGCCTGAACAGGCAGTTCCTGCAGGCTCGGTCTCGCAAAACCTGCCGTACGGTTCGTATCAAGGTCAGGCATACTCCACTGCTCCGGCCGGTTACGCTCCACAGCCTGCCTACCCGGGCGTCAATGGTCAGCCGGGTGTCAATGGTCAGCAGCAGCCAACCGCTTGGCCGTCCACCAATGGCTACCCCAACGGTTATCCCAATGCTTACCCTCAATCCGCTCCCCAGCAGCCGCAAGCGACTCCGCTGGAGCGGCAGAGCCTGCTCCATCCCTTGCTCCAATCTCGACCTCAAACCACGCCCAACCACACAGCCTCCGGTTTTGGATATCCGCAAGGTCAGCCTGGCTCTGCGGTCCGGCGATAAGCATCCTCTTCCGCTTTTCGCCCCCAACCCTGTCTCAACCCTTTCAATTTAGCCAAATCCGACTGCCATGAGCGCTTCGATTCGACTTTCGATCTGCGACCCTAACGACAAGACTCGCGAGCACCTCAAGAAGTATTTGGTCGGGCTCGACCGGGTCTGGCTGGAAGCGGACTGCTCCCGTTATGAGTTTTTCCCGGAAGTGGTCCTTCAGACCTCGCCGGACGTGGTGGTCGTCAACATAGACCAGAACGAACCGGTCGCTCTCAGCCTGATTCAGTCGCTTAAGGCAACCCACAGCAGTTTGGGCGTCATCGCCTTAAGTCAGCGCACGGATGGTCAAGTCATTTTGCGAGCGATGCGGGCGGGAGCTGGGGAATTCATCACCACTCCGATCCAAATTGACGAACTGTTTCAGGCCCTGGAGCGGGTCAGCAGCATCGGCTTGGCCGCTGGCCGGAATAAACCCGGTGTGACCATTGCGGTGACCGGCAGTTCCGGCGGCGTGGGCGCGACAACGATCGCCGTCAATCTGGCCTGTGCCATGGCTCGGGACCCCGGCAACAGCGTCGTTCTCGTCGACCTCGATTTGGCGGTCGGTGACGCCGACGTCTTTCTCGATACAATCCCCGATTACACCCTGCTGGATGTCGCCCAGAACATTGCCCGGCTGGACCTGGCCATGCTTCGGAAATCGCTGACCAAGCACGACTCGGGCGTTTATCTGCTGCCGCGGCCAATTCACTTGGAAGACATGGACTCGATCTCCACAGAAGATTTCCGCAAGGTGCTGTCCCTGCTCAAGGCGTCCTTCTCGCACATGGTCCTGGACCTTTCGAAGTCCTTTGGACGGCTCGATTTGGTGTCGATGCAGATGGCCGACCAAACCCTGCTCCTGACGCAGTTGGACCTCCCCTGCCTTCGAAATGTGGTGCGGATCCTCAACTCAATGGAGCATCACAACGGGATCAACGACAAAATCAAGATCGTCGTCAACCGCTCCGGACTGGACAAATCGCAAATTAACAGCACCAACGCGGAAGAGACCATCAACCGCCCAATCTACTGGCGAATTCCCAATAACTACTCGGTCGTCTCCGAGTCGCGCAACAACGGGGTGCCTCTTCTGGTACAGTCCCCCAAGGCCGCCATCACCCTCTCGATCAACGAATTGTCAGACAAACTCTGTGGCGTTGAACCGGTGGCCGAAGGGACCGAAGTCACGGAAGAAAAGAAGAAGCACTGGCTCAAGTTCCTCGCGAAAAAGTCGTGAGCGGCAGCGAATCGAGCGGCAGCGAATCGAGCGGCAGCGAATCGAGCCACAGCGCTACAAGCTGACAATTGCACGCGGCCAAGTCTGTACTAATCGGGTATTCCAAGGTAGTGCCAGCAGGCAGCCACAATTTCTTGAGAGCCAGTCGAGCCCGCTGGTAATCTAAAACGTCTGCCCCGTGTCCATTCGCCGTTATTCCCCGGCTGAGTCCCTCTCAACTGCGCTGGCCCGTTCTTGCCCGCCCTCCTCTGGGCAACCGAGAGTACCAGGGGTCCTCGACAATAGCACCGCGGGCCGCAGTTTCTCCAAATGGGAACGAGGACGCCCGCCCCGCCCTCCACGTTAGGAAGCGTGTCAGGTGCGCCAGGCCATGCTAGGATGGACACTCCAACGGCCGCAACAGCGCAGTTGCGGCAAGCACGGCGATCTTCCAGAACGGGTTGTTTTCCATGTATGAGTTCCGCCACGTCACTATTTCCCGCAGCCCCTTGGGGTTTCAACGCCGTTGCCTTGATGTCCCGACGCTGACAACCTGCCTGCTACTGTTTGTGCTGCTGTTTGCTCCCCTGGAGCCGACTGTGGGGCTGAGTCAGGAACCGGCTTCACCGGGGACACCGACTCCAACTCCGAATCAATCCGAGCGGGAGCTGTTCTGGGAGGGGGATCGTTTGTCGGACTGGACTGTTTCCGAATTCGGATCGCAGCGGGAAGTCAAGCAGCTTGAAGGCGGTATTGAGATTCAGGCAGGCTACCCGCTCTCCGGGATTCAATCGACGGCCAAGGAATGGCCGCGGCACGATTATGAAATCGAGTGGGAATTCCAGCGAGTGGAAGGCAATGACTTTCCTTGCTGCCTGACCTTTCCCGTGGGGGACAGTCACTGTTCGGTTGTCATCGGTGGTTGGGGCGGCACACTGGTGGGACTGTCCTGCATCGAAGGGCAGGACGCGGCTCATAACGATACAGCCAAGCATCTGGTCTTCGAAAACGGCAAGTGGTATCGAGCCCGCTTGCGGGTGCAAGGCGAGCAAATTCGCTGCTGGATTGACGACAAGGAGGTCATTTCGCGAGACATCCAAGGGCAAAAGCTCTCGGTCCGCAATGAAGTTCAACTCTCGCGGCCGCTGGGCATCTGCAGCTTTGAGACGACGGCTCGCATCCGGAGTTTTCGAATTTACCGTCTGGGGTCTCAGGAGAAGTGAACAGCATGTCGGCCGGAGACGAGGAACTCGGGGAGTGGGCCGACTGGTTACCCCACGAGGAATACATGCGGCGGGCGATCACCCAAGCGTTGATTGCTGCCGAACAGGATGAAGTTCCGGTCGGCGCCGTGATCGTGCGCGGCGGGCGGATCATTGCTGCTGCCTTCAATCAGCGGGAGCAACTGCATGACCCCACGGCTCATGCCGAAATGCTGGCGATTACCCAGGCTGCCGAAGCCGTCGGTGATTGGCGCTTGGAGGATTGCTCGTTGTATGTGACGCTCGAACCGTGTCCAATGTGCGCCGGAGCAATTGTGCTGGCCCGCATTCCACGCGTCATCTACGGTACGCGGGACCCGAAGGCCGGGGCGGTCGATTCGCTCTATCAATTACTGGGTGACAATCGCCTGAATCATCGCTGTGAAGTCATCGCCGGAGTTCTGGCGCAGGATTGCGGCCAATTGCTGACTCACTTTTTCCGGAACAAGAGGGCTCAGGGGAAGAAGTGAGCGGGGCCAGCATCAGCAGCGACCGGCAGCGGACTCCTGAAATTGAGTCGCGTTGGGTTTTGCGCTGGCTCGCGGCTATTATTGGTTCCTGGTTGCTGCTGTGGCTGCTCTCGAGCTACCGCGATCGAGGGCCGGACGTTCCAACCGATCTCGCCGAAAAGTCTGGCTTCAATGCGGCCCAGGCTGAAGTGTGGCTGCGAGAGGTATTTGAACCTGAAGAACCGCATCCCTCCGGGTCCGCAGCCAATTTGCGCGTGCGCGAACGAATCGCAAGCCTCGTGGCGCGTTGGGGACTGGAAGTGGTGCGGCAGGAAACGGAATTGGCCCGCCGCCCGGGAGAACCGGCATTTCCGCTTTGCAACCTGATGTTCCGGATCACTGGTTCGGCAGCGAGCGACTCAGCCGTACTGGTGGTGGCTCACCATGACTCGGTCACTACCGGGCCTGGAATCGGGGACGACGGCTCGGGAGTGGCCATCGTTTTGGAACTGGCTCGGACGCTGCAAAAGGAAGCGTCTCCGCGAAATGACGTGATTTTTTTGCTCACGGATGGAGAGGAACGGGGGCTGCTTGGTGCACGGCAATTCTGCGCCGAGCATCCTTGGGCCAAACAGGCTCGCGTCGCGATCAATCTCGAAGCGCGAGGGACCTCTGGTCCCAGCCTGATGTTTCAGACGGGCGCGCCAAACCGTTGGCTGATGGAGCTATTCGCCAAACATGTGAGCCGACCGCGAACATCGTCACTGTTTTTCGAAATCTATCGATTTCTCCCCAACGATACGGACTTCACCATCTTCAATCGGGCCGGGATCAACGGTTTCAACTTCGCTTTCATTGGCGACGTGGTCAATTACCATACCAAGCATGACAACCTGCAGAATCTGAGCCGCCGATCTCTCCAGCATCAAGGACAAAATGCGCGAGAGGTTTTATGGGCCTTGGCCCAGGCCGACCTCGATGTCCCGCGAGAGGGAAACGCAGTCTACTTTGACCTCCTGAGCCAATGGTTGATATGGTGGCCAGTTCCGTGGACGTTGCCGATCGCCAGCGGGCTGCTGCTGCTCACTGTACTGTTCACTTGGATGGGCGCCCGTTCCCAGATTGAGGAACGCGAGAATTTGACGCTGAGTCGCCTCGTGCTTCGCTGGCTTTCAGATCTCCTGGTTCTGCTGATCGCTTGGGCAATCACGGGGGGCTTAGGGCATTTGCTCAGCTGGGATGCTCGGTTGCGATTTCCCTGGCCGCTTGCCTCCACCGCCTTGCTATTGGCTTACTGGTTTACGGCCGCGGCCCTGTTGTTCGGGCTGAGCCGTGCGATCGGTCCGCGGGGCGGATTGCGGTTCCACGCTGTGGTCCTTAGTTGGCACTGGTCCCTCATCTCGCTGCTCCTGGCACTGCTGGTACCGGGGGCGAGTTACCTCTTTCTTGTCCCCGGCGTTTTTCTGGTAGCATCTCTCGCGCTGGCCGATTGCCGCCCCCTGAACCTGTCCAGCGGTTTGGCTCTTGCCGCGGTTGCGGTCGGCGCGATCTGGATTCCCAATGAGCGTTTGTTCTACGATGCGCTGGGATTTGCATTTCCGCTGGCGGTTGCCTTTCGTCCCTTGATCGCCTGCAGCATCCTCGTCCCGTGGTTTTGTCAAATCAAGTCACCGTGGGCGTGGCGAATCGGAATTGCGTTGGTAATCGCCGCCGTCTGCTTCGCGGCCAGCGCGATTGCCCAGAACCGCTGGGCCGCTTAGTCGCAGGGGCGCGGGCCACCGCGGCTCTCTGTTTCTTCAATCCGAAGTTCGCGATCCCAAAGCAGCCTCATGTGAGCCGCCCAGTGCAGGGGGGACCAGTGCAGGGGGCACCGAGCTGATGGGCAAATTAAAGTAGCCATTTGGCAGCGAGTCCGATCGCCGCCGTTTCGATTCTCAGCAATCGCGTTCCCAAGTCGAGGCATTTCCAGCCCGCTTCTATCAATCGCCCCAGTTCTTCCTCAGTGAAGCCCCCCTCGGGGCCAATCGCCGCCAAGAGCTCGTTGCCGGCGAGCTGTTCGGGGTAGATGCAGTTCTGATTTCCGGGATGAGCGACCACTCGCTGGTCGGGGATTGTCAAACGGCAGAGTCCTTCAATGTCTACCGGAGCGGCAATTTCCATTCTGCAAGTCCGTCCCGATTGTTTGCATGCGGCGACGACGTGTTGCTCCAAGCGGGTCAGTGCCGAATCGACCGGTTGGGCCACGCTCCGTTGGCAACGAAGCGGGAGGAGTCGGCCAACGCCCAGTTCCGTCAACTTCTCGACCAGCAGTTTTTGTCGGTCCCCTTTCGGTAGCGAGACGGCAAGGGTCAAACGACGGCGAGCTTCCCGATTGACTTCGGCAGCGTTTAGCAGACGGACGGCAACCCGCCCTTTTCTGATGGCAGTAATTTCAGCGGTCCCTTCCCAACCTAATCCATCCAGGAGCAGAATCTGGTCGCCTGACTGCAAACGCAGCACATGAGCGAGATGATGAGCCTCATCCGGCGCGAGATACAACTCGGCAGAGGCTTGGGCCAGGGGCGTGGGCGAGAAAAAACGGGCGGGCAATGGGCTGGGCTCACTGGAAAAATCGGTTGGAAATCAATCGGCGCCGGGTGCCCGATTGGCGTTGCAGGCTGGTGCCGCAAACTCCACAATAGGAGGTTCGCACGACTGGGGGAAGTAGGCTTTCGGCGGACCCTCCCGCACTTCGTTTCCGCTCGTGTCCGAGCAAGGCGCCGCGACTTCCACGACAAGGCGTTTGGTTGCCGACAAGTGACTGATTGGCTCGCGATGCTTGCGGGCTGCATGCCGACGTTTAGCGGCTTGGCGGAACACCAAGCCATCCATTACATCAAGGAACTTCCGTTGCCATGACAGCAGTGCAGTATGATCTCGAGGAAGGCCAACCGCTGACGATAGAGTTACGTGACACGAGGTGGGCAGCGTTACTGGCGTGGCTCTGGCCTGGTGCCGGGCACCTGTACCAGCGGCGGTATGCCAAGGGCCTGCTGTTCATGGTCTGCATCTTGAGCACCTTCTTTTTCGGCTTGGCGATGGGCCGCGGGCGGGTAGTTTACGCCTCCACGCGTCCCAACGATTTCCGATGGCAGTATTTCTGTCAGGCAGGCGTCGGCCTCCCCGCGTTTCCAGCGATCCTCCAAGCCGCTGTCACCCGGAGTGGCAGTGATCCTTGGTTTCAGATGTGTCGACGCTACCCGGCGGGCACGGTCACGACGGAGGGACTCCGAGAATTCTCGATGATTCCAGCCAGCGACACCAACTTCCAAGGTCGCCCGCTGGTCGACGGCTTCATGGCTCCACCGGCGGGTCCGGTCTACATGGAGCGCAATGATGTGCTCGGCATGTGGCACTCGGAATTGGGGCACTGGTTCGAGATGGGAACCTTGTACACGATGGTTGCCGGGTTACTCAATTTGCTTGCCGTCTATGACGCCTTTGCGGGCCCGATGATCATCACGCCGGAAATGCGGCGGAAGTTCGAAGAGAGAAAACAGAAGCGAACAGGCCCCTCCGAAGCCTGAGCCGGTCTGAGCCGCGGTGCAATTTCCCCTTTTGGATCCTGACCTCATGATTTCCGCCAGCCTAGCTTCCGCCCTGATCGACTTCGTCCTGCCGCAACTGCTCGCGATTTCGCTCTGGCATGCCCGATTGTGGTACGCCATTCCGCTGGTCGTCGTCGTCAGCCTCGTCTACGGGGCCACGCGCCATGAGCGAATAAAAGAGATCCTCGACCAGTCAATCCGCACGGCGATTGGACTGGTCGGCTTCATGTCGGCGATCTTTATCGTGATTTGGCTGATCGGCTTTTGGAACTGAACAATAGGCGTTCCGTCCAGGCAGTTTCAGCGGCCAATTCGCAGTGGTCGCAGGTCGAGGTGCGGCTGTTGACCGGTCAGCAACTCGGCAATCAGCTTGCCGGTGACCGTCGCCATTGAGAGCCCCAGCATGTTGTGCCCGGCCGCGACCCAAACATTTTCAAATTTCGGGGCGCGATCGAGATAAGGTTTACTATCCCAAGTCATCGGCCTCCAGCCGTACCAAGTTTCTTGAACGGGTTCCCCCAGTGGTTCGCGGAGATACAACTTGGCCGAGTCCATCAGCAGTTGCAGGCGACTCTGGTTGATACTGCTGTCATACCCTGCGAACTCCATCGTGGAACCGATTCGATAGCCGCTGTTCATCGGCGTAATCGCAACCCGGTGCTGCTCGAAAATCAGGGGATAGGTCGGGCAACTGGCCGGCCGGGGCATGGTCAGGGAGTAACCCTTGCCGGGCTGAATCGGAATCCTGCAGCCCAAATGTTGATTTAAAAACGGGGTCAAGGCGCCGCAGGCAACCACAAACCGATCAGCCGGAATCTCGCCCTGCGTTTTCGTCTCGACGGCAACCGCCTTCCCGGCGACCTCGCGAAAGCCGGTGACTTCGCAATTCTCAACAATTTTGACTCCATCGCGGAGGAGGATGCGCCGCAACTCGCTCATCAATTTGTCGGGTCGAAGGTGACTGTCGCAATCGTAGTACCAGGCTCCACCGAGACCGGGAATGAGAGCCGGTTCGAACTTTGTCAATTCACCACCGTCGATCGGCCGGGCGGAGACACCGTACTTTTTCTCGAGCATCCGGTTGGTAGGCTCATACTCGTGAAACTCATGGGCATCATGAAAGACAAACAACAGGCCGATCGGCTGCCACTCGCAATCGAGCTTCTGGCTCTCGATGAGATCGATGTAGAGTTGCCGTGCGGACTGCAGGAGGCGATGAATCGAGTCGGCCGCCTCGAGCATATCGCGCTCATTACAACGGCGTGCAAACTTGAACAGCCACGACCAGAGATCGAGCGAGAGGCGCGGCTTGACATAAAACGGCGAGTTGCTGCTGAGCATCGAGCGCAGGGCTTTGCGAACCATGCCAGGCTGGGTCAACGGCAGCACGTGGCTGGGGCTGACGTATCCGCAGTTTCCGTGAGAACAAGCGGCTCCCAAGCGGTCGCGGTCGAGAATGGTGACTTGCTGCCCGGCCTGCTGGAGGTACCAGGCGCACATCGCGCCGATCACCCCGCCGCCAATAATTACGGTCTGCTCCGTTTTCCGGCTCATCAGCGAATTCCTTGTTGAAACGGGTCGCGGGAATGGAACAACAGTTTCCCCGCGCCGCAGACCCAAGCGCGACCAGTGATCTGAGGAATGATCTTTTCGCCTTCCTGCCGCTGGTAACTTGCTTCAAAGACGCTGCCAATCACACTTTCCTGACGCCATCGCTGGCCGGGGGCCAGCTTTCCTGCAGCAGCCAGGCAAGCCAGCTTCGCGCTGGTGCCCGTCCCGCAGGGGGAACGATCATAGGCTCCACCGGGACAGAGCACGAAGTTGCGGCTGTCGGCTTTGGCGGGGTCGGCCGGGCCAAACAACTCAATGTGATCCAACTCCTCTCCCGCTGGCCCGCGAATGCCCCCATCGAGCAGGGCCTGCTTGATCCGGCGAGTCACTTCCAGCAGGCGGTCGAGATTGCTCAAGGCAATGGTCTCGCCATGCTCCCTGACCAGAAAAAACCAGTTCCCCCCCCAGGCAACTTCGCCCACGACTTTCCCCAATCCTGGAACGTCGACTGCCACCTGTTCGGCCCAGCGATAACTGGGGACGTTTTCCACGGTGACGGTCTCGGAGTCATGGACCAGAGTCTTGACGACCCCAACCGGGGTCTCGAGCAGGTGCTCGCCGGGCTGGATTTTGCCCAGATACAACAGCGTTACCAACAGGCCGATGGTTCCGTGGCCGCACATTCCCAGATAGCCCGCGTTATTAAAGAAAATCGTGCCGGCCACACAGCGCGGATCTTCAGGCGGCAAGAGGAGCGCGCCCACGACCACGTCCGACCCGCGCGGTTCATTGATCACGGCTGAGCGGAAATGATCGAACTCCCTTCGAAAACGTTCGCGCCGCAGCAACAAGTTTCCCGATCCCAAGTCAGGCCCGCCGGCGATCACCACCCGAGTCGGTTCTCCGCCGGTGTGGGAATCGACAATCTCGATTTCAGCAGGCAACTGGGCAGGGCTCACGATTCACTCCGCTCGATATTGCCGCGGGTCCATTGGCCATCGACCAGTCGCCAGGCGGAACCGGGCATGACATCTTTCAGCAATCTTGGCAGCCTTTCCTGAGGAACGTTGTCGAAGCACTGCAGCATCGCAAACCTTCGGATGGAAGCGGGGATACCAACGGCAGTGAACCCTGGATGTCCCGTGGACGGGTAGGGGCCGCCATGATTCATGGCCGGAGACACCGCCACGCCAGTTGGCATTTTATTGTTCAGTAACCGGCCAACCCGGGGCCTCAAGGCGGCCGCGACCAGCTGATAATCCCGCTCGCTCTCTCCAGCTGAAGCCGTGTAAATAGTCCCGGTCAGGTTGCCTTCCAGATGGCGGAGAATGTCCACCGTCTGCGCCATGTTCTGGGCGATGACAAACAGGGTTGAGGCTCCAAACATCTCCGTTTGAAACAGTTGGGCTTGGGCGAGAAACTGCGCGCCGGAAATTCGCAGCAGGGTATTGTCAAAAGCTATCCGAGGGCCTGCTGCAGCCTCTCCGCCGGCAAGCACCTGCGCTCCCGCCGCGATCAGCTTGGAGGTCGATTCGATCAAACCACTCCGCACTGCCGGTCCGAGCAAGGTTCCTGGAGGAGTCGCTCGAAACTTGGATTGCACGGCGGAAATAAAACTTTCAGTCGCTGGCCCCTCAACGAGCAGGACAAACCCGGGGTTGGTGCAGAATTGCCCCGCCCCCATCAGGCAACTGGTACCAAACTCTTCGGCGATCGCCGCCGAACGCTCAGCCAGCGCTGCGGGGAGGACCACGACCGGATTGACGCTGGACATCTCCAGATAAATCAATTTTCCCGCGCGATCAGCCGCGGCCTTGAGTTGCATTCCGGTTCCCCTGCCGCCAGTAAATCCGGTTGCGGCAACTCGCGGGTCGCTGACCAGGCGCTCGCCATCTGCATGTCCCAAGCGATAGAGCAATTGAATCGTCGCAGGTGGCAACTGTGTTTGCCGAAGGGCAGCGAAGGCGAGTTCCACAAGCCGCTGGGTGGTCCTTGGATGAGCCGGGTGTGCTTTGACAATCACGGGATTCCCAGCGGCGATCGCCGCCGCGAAATCGCCGCCCGAGGCTCCATTAAAGGCAAACGGAAAATTGTTCGGGCCGATCGTGACGACAGGCCCGATCGGAGCAAAGTAACTGCGGATGTTGGCCTTGGTGTCGAGCGTCGGCAGCGCCCAGGACCCTTCGCGCGCGGCTTGGGCTGCCTGCCGCAGCTGATTGACCGTGCGCGGCAGCTCCACATCCTTCAACCGCGGCTGGAAGGGAAGTCCCGTTTCCATCGCCGCCAATTCAGCCAACTCGTGCGATTCTTGCTCAATACCCAGCGCATAGGCCTCAAGAAAGCTGGCCAGAATTTCCGGCTCGGCTTCCCGCAACGCCTCGGCTGCCTTAACAGCTGCGTCCAAAGCCCGGTCGCAGTCGCTCCAGTCACTGACTGGAAACCGCCGTTCGAGTTGCTCTCCGGTCGCCGGATTGAGCGCCTGAAATTCACCGCAACTGGAGGCGACTTGCCATTCCCCATCCAGCAGTACAGGTTCAAGTGAATTCACCAGTCGATTCTCCATGTCAATTTGCATCCCGGTTCCAGATTTCAGCCCGTCAATTGCACCCGAAGTGATAACAAGCGGCGAGTCAACTCGCGCAAGGCGTAGAGTTGCCTGGGAAGCCGGCTTCCCGATAGGCTCGGAACATCCGCCGGCCACTGGTCAGAGGAGCCAGCCAGCGCGGTCGTGGCGGAGAGTTCCGAGCAGAGACGCCTGACTGCACGCAACGCGGTCGCCGCTGCCGACTTCCAATCAGACAGAGGCGGGCACTTGCGGGCGGGTGCGAATCCCCTCGCGAATAATCCGCAGCACTCGTTCGCGCTCTTCTCCCACCAGCGGCAATCGGGGAGCCCGGGTCAGCTCGCTGCCAAAACCGCACTCCTGGGCTGCGAGCTTGATGTATTGAACCAGCTTGACGTGCGTGTCGAGATGAAGCAGCGGCGTGTACCAGCGGTAAACCTTGAGCGCTTCCTCGAAGTTGCCCGCGAGTGCCAAGTCCCAAAGCAATCTGTTCTCAGCGGGAAAGGCATTTACCAGCCCCGAAACCCAACCGGTTGCCCCGAGGACAATGCTCTCCAAAACCAAGTCATCCACTCCGCAGAACAGCAGGTAGCGATCCCCACAGACATTCTTGATATCGGTTATCCGCCGTACGTTTTCGGACGACTCCTTGATCGCCACAAACTTGGGCTCATCCGCCAATTCGGCAAAGGTCTCGGGAGAGATATCGACCTTGTAGGAAACCGGGTTGTTGTAAATCATGATCGGCAGCTGGCTGGCCGCAGCCACCGCCCGATAGTGTGCAACCGTCTCCCGGGAATCGGAGTTGTAGACCATACAGGGAAGGACCATCAGTCCATCCAAGCCTGCCTGCTCGGCATCGCGGGCAAAGCGGCAGGCGAGTGCTGTGGTGTACTCAGCCACACCGGAGAGGACGGGGATTCGGCCTTTGACGTGCCGGACAACCGCTCGCAACAACTCGAACTTTTCCGAGTACTCGAGGGAACAGTTCTCGCCTACGGTTCCCAGCATGATCAGTCCATGAATCCCAGCTTCGATCATGGCTTCGATGTGAGCCAGGGTGGCTGGGATGTTGAGCGATTGATCCGGATGAAACTGGGTGGTCGCGGCTGGAAAAACACCGCTCCAATTGACTTGCATGAAACTGTCCTTTGCAACCTGAAGAAAAACTCGATCAGCGATTGACGGGGTGTGCTTTTGCTGACTCTTGAATGCGGAATTCGCCCGCTCGGGGCAACCGTGCCGACGACATCCATCCCGGTGTGCGGAAGGAAGTTGGCATCAACAGTCTATCGACCATCGCTCTGCGTGGGAAAACCCGGAGCCCTCCATTCTAAGCGACGTTCCTCTCTGTTCTAAGACCTCCTCTAAGACCAACCCGAGGCTGCGACCCAGACGAGCTTGCCGCCGGGCAACAAGCTGCCGCTGGACAGCAGGCTGCCGTGTGGAAATCAGCTGCGGTTCGGGAGCACGGCACTCAAACCGCCGTTTGCGAAGCAGCGTGCGGGCCCATTCTCCGCTGGGGTTCCCCCTTCTTGGTTCATCGAGAAATCGGTTAAATACAAGTGGCGATTGCCGGTCCGATACGGTTTCCGGGCAAGTTTGAAACGTTCACGCTCCCATTTTCCAGGAGGTCTCCTGCCATGCTCCCCCAAAAACTGGCCGCAGCAATCAATCGTCAGATTCATCAGGAACTGCAGTCTGCCTATCACTACCTGGCGATGGCGGCCCATTTTCAAAATGAGGGACTGGACGGTTTTGCGAGATGGATGGAGTTGCAACACGGCGAGGAGATGCAACATGCCATGCGACTGTTCCGATATGTGCATCGCCGCGGCGGGCAGGTGCATCTGTCCGGACTGGAGGCTCCCCAGATCCGTCAAGGCAAGCCGATGGTGGTGTTCCAGCAGGCTCTGGAGACGGAGAAGGCAAACACGGCAGCGATTCACGAGCTTTATGCCATCGCCAACGAAGTGAAGGACTACGCCACCGTCAGTCACTTGAAATGGTTTCTCGACGAGCAGGTCGAGGAAGAGGACAGCATTGAGCAAATCCTCGCCCACTTCCGGATAGCGGGTGATGACGCATCGGCCCTGCTGTTACTGAATCGGCAACTCGGCGAGCGGCAGCCGGAAGAAGAGACCGAAGAAGAGGAAGAATAACCTGAGGCGGGCCCGTTTCGCCGTTCGCCGGTTCCTCAGCTCCCGGTTCCTTAGTTCCCGGTTCCTTAGTTCTCAGCGACCAACGGCCAATTCCTGGTCAAGCAGTTCGGCAATTTGCTCGCGCAACTGTTCCGCCGTGCGAAATGTCTCGACCCGCAAGTCAGGCAAACTGGCTCGGCAGCGAGCCAGTCGTTCGCGCTCGAGGGGATGTTCGGCGAGGTCGCGGATGAAGATACCGAGGGCTTGGGAGCGATGGCTGCCGGCCAATTTACGGTAGATTTCGAGGTCCTTTTCTCCGGAGTCACCCACAAACACGAATCGCCGCTGGGGAAATTTTTTCAAGAGCAGGCGAATCGCGGCCCCCTTTCCCGAGCGGCGGAAACGAATCACCTTCTGCAGCATGTGCGTCCGCAGGCGAAAGTTCCGCAAATGCAACGACCCGGGAGGAAACTGCTGTGCCTGCAGCAGTTCCTCGATCCAGGGAAGGAGCTGCCAGGGGCTGGAGGAAACGTAATGCAGCGGCAATCCGAGTTCCTGCCAGCTGCGATAGACCGCTGACATTCCGCTCACCGCCCGAAAATCCCGGAGAAAGGTGTTTGCCAGCAACTCGCGGCGATCGCGGATCGAGGACTCCTTGATCGTGTCATCGATGTCGGAAACGACAGAGATACCGCGCGGAGGAATCAGTTCCACCGTGGTTGTCCCGCTCAGCTCCGAATCCACCGACACTTCGAGATTCAAGCGAGACAGGCCAGATTCCTGAACGGCTTGCGGCGCCAACTCCGCCAAGACCCGGGGCTCAGGGGCCACCCAGCCAAAGTAATGCCCATTGCGGTGCGTGCGGCGTTTGAGCTGATAAATCTGGCTGCCGATCCGGCAACGGACGCTCAATCCGTGAGCGCCATCCATCACAAAGGAAGTCACTCGGCGACGAAAGCGCAAGCTGCTCCGTTCCTCATCGCTGGCCTGCATCACATTCCCCAGCATGCCGATCAACATCCGTTTGCTGAGCGTGGCAGCGTAAGGCTGGCGCACGATCCCCGCAACATTCAGCCTCCAGTGGCCATCGGGATCGAGATGACCAAAGCTCGGAAACGGCACCAGCCGAGGTCCTGTTTCGGATTGGGCTGGAGAGTGAGACATGCGAAAACAGCGACAAAGATGGGGGACAAAAGGCAGGCTGGGCTCACGGGCCGCCAATCAAATCATACCAGATCGCCCCCACCTCAGTCCAAGACGCCACCGCTCTCCCTCGGCGAATGGTCTCCCAAAACGATGGCTGTTTCTCGGGGAATACCGACCGGCCGGGAGTACCCAATAAAAAAACAGGCGAACCACAAATGGCTCGCCTGTTTGGCAATTGTTTGGAATCAATGAAGCAGCGGGAGCTTAGTCCCACCACCACTGGCCGGCGCCGACTTCTGCCTTGAGTGCGCTTTCCCGAGCCGAGGCAATCGAACCATCTTCGTCGGTCCGGACATTCTCTGAACTCAGGGCGACTCGGGGTTGAATGTTCACCCCGCCGCCAACCGGAGCCATAAAGTAGCCGCCGCGAAGAATCGGATTGACAACCGGTTCGACTTGCGTCGGAGCCTGACCATTTTCGACTGGGAACCGGGACTCGTCACCGAACACGTCCAACGCCCAATCGGCCTTTTCGTACAGTCCCGCTTGTTGAATGAAGCAGGCTGCCAAGGAGAGGTCCATCACGTTCCGCAACTGGCCGTACAACGGCACCTTGCGGGCGAGGATTTCGTAATTGTTGGTAAACGAATTGCAATAAGCCTTGCTCGCCGGGTTCATCCCACCGGTTCCCTTGCGGGTTCCGTCAGCGTTAACCTTCTCATCTTCACCAACCAGCTTTACGGCTCCATCGACCAATTGCATTGCATTTTGATCTGGAGTAACCCGGACACAGTCGTAGGAGGGCTTGAACCACCAACGGAGGGAGGAGTTTTTGGCAGCCGCGGAAGGGGTCATTTTTTCGGCGTAACTGACAATCTTGGTGGGGGTCTGTTCCAATCCCAGACCGATCAGCTTCATGTGATAATCCGCCTCGACCAGAACGCGGGCAAAATGAGTCTTGGGCGAGACGCCCTCAACCGTCACGACTTGCATCCCCAGCGCTTGGCGGAACAATTCGCCGACCGAGTTGAGTTGGGCTGCATTGGCGCCCGCGGGATTGAAGTTCTTGGCAACATCGGCGTAGGTCTGGTTGAAACGGGTCAGACCTTCTTGAGTTGGATCAATCGAGCAGGCAATCACCTTGGTGGGTGAGGCATCCGGCGCGTAGGCCCGCAGCGCCACAATCAGGTCTTCCAGCATTAAAGTCGCTTCGCCCGATTGCATGCCAACCGCGCGATTTTGAGTGTTGAGGTAAAAGCCTTCAGCCGGACCGGCCAATACGATGTCTTTGGTCTCGGGGTAGTAGAAAACGTGAGTCACCCGGGTCAGGCCGGCGAGAAACTGCATTTCGGCAGGGATCGGCTGGCCGCTCTCCTGAAGTTTGCGAACTTCCGCTTCCAGTCGCTTGAGTGAAACCTTTCGCAGGTTGCTCGGGGACTGCAGGTCTTTGCTCAAGGAAGCCTTGGCAGCATTCAGGCTTTGGCGCTCCAAGGCACCATTTCGTTCGACCTGGAGGCTGGAGCGGAGAACGCCATTGGCGTCAATCTTCACGCCACCCGCCCCGCCGACGCCACCGCCGCCGCCAGCGCCACCGCCGCCAGCACCACCGCCACCGCCGCCGCCAGTTCCACCACCACCGCCACCACTTCCGCCACCATCAAGCTGAGCGAAAGCGGCAGTCGACAAGCAGATGACGGCCAGCAACGTTGCCAACGCGGGACCAAGTCGAATCATTCGGCTGAACATTCCAGCACCCCTTATTACACTTTGCGTGCTACTAACCATGCGTGTTTTCGTCGCGTTTCAGACAGAAGGTCAAACCAGAAGGAATTTCCGGTCTAAAGACATCGCTTCGGACCGGGAAGATGCTGACAAAAGCCAGCTTCAACGAACGACACGCCCCTGAGCCACCTTGCCCGGCCCAAGTTATCTGTCGATTCAAGTCGACCGTTATCAGACAATCCTAATTGGCATTGCGAAAAACGGCAAGAAAATCAGCTATGCGGATCCTGCAAATCAGGCAATCCATGACCTGTCCCGCCGATTTTTTGGGGTTTGCCAATCAGGGACTGCTTCCCGCCGAACAGCGATTCCCCCGTACTTCCAGAAGAAATCGCCCCAGACAGACCGTTTTTCAAAGGCCTGTTTGAACCGAATCTTCGGAAAAATCCAACCCCGACCGGACTTTCACCCCGACCCAGCCCTTGGCCGAGCACCCGAACGGAAGAAAATGCCTCGCCTTGAGGTAGCCCCTCGTCCCATCGTTTTTCGGTCAACCGCAGCCCCACTCCTAAGCGGCCCTAGCGAATCGGCCGCCAACTGGGAGCATTTCGGTCGGCCTGGTTTTGGGCTTCAATCATGGGGTCTCCTTCTGCGGGAGTCCCATCCTGCACGTCAGCCGCAGCAGAATCGGGCGAGGTAACAGTGAAACTGGCCGAGCGCTCAATCATCCGCCCATCGGGAGTTCGCAAGCGGACAAACAAAAGCAGATTCTCATTGCGGACTGGGCCCCGCTGCCACGGCAAACGGGCATCGACAACCAGTCCATTTCCATCCTGCCGAACCATTCCGGCAACTTCCTCCGCCGAGTATTTCCACAACCCCAGCCGCTGCGTCTGCTGCGGTTGGTCAGGATCGATCACACTGAACGTCAGTTCGCCCAACGAACCTGCGACTCCCGTTTCGGTCCGCGATAACAGCCGCACCATCACACCTTCATCACCCGGGAATCCATCACTGTCGAATCCGCGAGTCTGTCGAGAGTCGATCTCAAAGTCACCGGACCCTGTGCCACTGGAGCGGGGCGCCGGACGCGATCCAGTTTGGGCAGGACGCGAACCAGGACGGATGGCGTCACTCGGCGTTTCCAGCCCAACTTGACTGGCTGGACGTCGGAATCCGTTCGTCTGATCGTCGCCTGGCAACGGAACTTCCTCAGGTCCAAACTCGATGAGCGGTTCTTCCGGTTCGACGATGGTCGATTCACCGGGACGCAATTCGCCTGATTGGGAGGTCCCTTCCCGAGGTGCTGGGGTTGGACTTGAGCTCGGACTGCGACTGTCGATTGTCAGCGGATGGTCGTACTGTTGTCTGGGGTCGTGAACCTGTCCACAATCGAGGCAAACTCCGCTCGCCTCGCCACCTTCCAGCCAGCGGCCTGACTGACGACCGGGATTGTTCATTCCGTAAGCAGAAAAATCGGGTTCACGACCGGTTTCGTCGCGATACATCGACTTCAAGGCATAGTACTGATTCTCCAAGTCCACAATCTCACCGCGGAGCAGGGCAATTTCCCGACGCACGCGCGGACTGGCCGAACCACAGCCAGCGGTCAGGCTGATCAAGAGCAGCAAGATGGTGAGCAGCGCAGGGCGCATCGCGGATCCCCGTGGGTTGCCTGAATGAAGACCTGCTCTTTAGGCAAACCAGCCCGCCGGGGCAATGGCAACTGACAAGAAAGCACAAACTTCCATCCGCTAGCATCCCGGCCTGAACTGGAGGCGCCCCGCAAAACCCAAAGGGAGGCGATGCAGCGAACTCGCGGTGTCAGCCCAACTCGAAGGCAGATGAACGGCGAGGGGTCTGGAAAATAGCCGCGGGAACTGAGCGGCGAGGCGCTGCCCGGGAAAGAGCCGCTCCGGGCCAGAGTGAAATCAGCGCCTTACTGAACGACGACCGAGGCTTCCAAATGGACAGCCGACTTGAGGGAGTTGGTGACGAGGCAAGTTTGTTCGGCCTTTTCCAGCAGTTTGTGGCCGCGGTCGGCATCCGCGCCGGCGGGGAGGGTCAACCGGGCGACGACCTTGAATTCGGTAAAGAGCATGGCACGCTCTACACGATCCAGAGTGCCGGTCACCTCACATTCGAGGTCGTTGTAGGAAAACTTGGAAGCGGCGGCGATGGCGCGAAAGGACAAGCAGAAGCAGTCAGCAACTGCGGCGCAGAGCAAATCTTCGGGCGACCAGACATCGCCCGGGCCACCGAATTGCTTTGGAGGTTGAGATGCGAGCTCAGGAACTCCGGCTGCGCTGAGGCGAACCACACCTTCGGGTCGGCAAGCAGCGGCGACAACATAGTGATGCGGAAAATTCATCTCAAGCTCCATTGAAAAGGTGATGGGCACTCGAGCCCGATGCGGCCATCGATTCCGCTCCTATCGGTTGCGATCCGTTCCGATGGACAGTGGGGACCATTGAATGGAAGGTGCGGCGAGGTAACCGATCAGCCCCCGGGCGAACCTTGAGCGGACCACGAGGTCTGCTCCCAACCTTCGCGGCATCCTATCCCGCATTCGTTGCAAAATCGCAAAATAGGTGCCGCGGAGGAGGCTTTCTCCGGGTCCAGTGCTGCGGACTGCACCGAGCGCTGGCTCGTGAAATCAGCGGGTTTCTTCCACTTTGCCCACGACGCGGTCGATCAAGTTGTAGGACTTCGCTTCTTCAGCGGTCATGAAATTGTCGCGATCGGTATCCTGTTCGATTTTGTCCAGGCTGTGGCCTGTGTGTTTCAACAGGATTTCGTTCAAGCGACGTTTGACCCGCTTGAGCTCGGTCGCGTGAATCAAGATCTCTTCCGCAGTCCCCTGCATCCCGGCCAAAGGCTGGTGAATCATGATGCTGGCGTTCGGGAGGGCGAATCGCTTGCCCTTGGCACCGGCGGTCAGAAGGAGCGCGCCCATCGAAGCGGCTTGACCCATGCAGTACGTGCAGACGTCACAGCTGAGGTACTGCATGGTGTCGTAGATCGCCAACCCTGCCGTAACGCTACCGCCCGGCGAGTTGATGTACATGTGGATGTCTTTTTTCGGGTCTTCCGACTGGAGGTACAGAAGTTGGGCCACCAGGGAGTTGGCGAGGTCGGACGTCACCTGGGTCCCGAGGAAAATGATTCGATCGCGCAGGAGACGGGAGTAAATGTCGTAGACCCGCTCTTCGCGGCCGCTATTGTCAACAACATAGGGAACGTATGGCATGGAAGCACTCCGGCTGAATTGGATTAGTCGCTGACTTGACTGGTTCGGGAGAAGAAAAACCTGGTTCCCGGACAAGGGAACAACACGCGTGTCGAACGGGCTCTCAGCCCGCCTTTTCATCCGCCAGGTTATCGTCATCGTCTGCCTTGGGCTTGATCGTGATCTCATCCACGATTCCGTAAGCCTTGGCTGCCTCGGCTGTCAAAAAGAAATCCCGGTTCATGTCCTTGGCGATCACCTCAAAGGATTTGCCGGTGTGAGCCGCAAGGATGTCGTTGAGAACCTTGCGATTCCGCAGGATCTCATCAGCCTGAATCTCGATATCGCTGACCTGACCCTCGACTCCGCCGTAGGGCTGGTGAATCATGACTCGGGCGTGCGGCAAGGCAAATCGCTTGCCCTTGGTTCCGCCGGCCAGCAGGACGGCTGCTCCGCTGGCGGCCTGGCCAACACAGTAGGTGGCGACCGGACAGGTGAGGATCTGCATGGCATCGTAGATGGCCAGCGTCGAAATCACATCGCCGCCCGGCGAGTTAATATAGAAGTGAATGTCCTTTTTGCGGTTCTCGCTCTGCAGGTAGAGCAGCTTCATGACCATTTCATTGGCATTGCCCGTGTGAATCTCCCCCTGGAGAAACACAATCCGGTTTTCCAAAAGCAGGTCGCCCAAAGTCATCTGCCGCTGACGCTGGTACTGCTGATAGGCGTAGGAATTCTTCATCGTTTCGTGGGGCAACACCCGTTGGTGGTTGTTCCAATCCATATACGCGTACATCCTTACTGTTGAAAAAGGCGGCCTCCAAAGGGCAAAGCTCACGTCCAGTTTCGGCGGACCGGAGCAGCGGGCAGGCTTTCCTCTCCCAAATTGTGCCCCGGCGGAGCAGAATTTGCGAGGGGAGTTGCCAGCCACCACATGCCGGCCACCACAAGGTCCGGCATTCCAACCGAGGCGCTCCCCGCCCCGCGCTTGAACCCGGCTAGTAGCTTGAACCTCGCGAACGGGACGAATCCAGCGCCCCGAGTCAAGGAAAAGAGCGTCCGGGCGGCGCGGAATTGCCGACAATTATTGCCGACAGTTGACGACCGCTGGTCCCTTCGCGAACGCGGTCCGCATGAGCACCGCATGACCCACCTGGCCGCGGCCAAGGTTCGACAATCCTAGGGGGATGCCGCGCAGAAAAAAAGGCCAGCCCCCGGGGAATCACTTGGGATTCAAATGGGACCAGCCTGAATCAATTCCGAGCGACCGGCGAAAGCGCTCGCGACGCTGAAACTCAGCAAGGGTTGCAATCGGCCCGCGCTTGCACGCGGACCGCAACCTGGCACACCGCTGCGTGTGCTGACCTAGCTCTTATTTTGAGCCGAACCGGGGACGACCGTGCCGGGGATCGGCGCGGGAGCCGCTTCTTCATACTTCGCTTCCGGGATGTCCCCCTCCGAGCGACCGCCGAAGGCAAAGTTGACAGCAGCTTCCTTGACTCGAGAAAAGCCAGGAGTCGACGTCGGCTTGACTTGGGCCTGACTTTCGATCAGCTCAATGACTTTTCGCTCGATGATCAGGTTGCGCAGGACATCCATTTGGCCCTGTCGCTCCAAGCGAGCGCGAACGCGTCGCGGCGAGTCCCCTGACGACATCGCAATCTTGGCGATTTCGACATCGTAATCTTCCGGGGCGTCTTCAATTTTTTCCTGTTCGGCGATCCGCTCGAGGATGAAATGCTCCTTGAGCAGCATCTCGGTGCGGCGGAGAATGTCCTGCCGCAGGCTGTTCTCGCGGATTTGAATTTCTTCGTCGGAATAGCCGCTGGACCGCAATTCCATCACGGCCCGGTTCAACTCGCGACGGAACTGCCGACGCAGCAAATCGGGCGGCAATTCCCAAGTCGCCGATTCGGTCAGCAAACGGCTGATCTGATTCCGCACTGCCTGCCGCTGGTCGTATTCCAGCTGTTTCTGCAGCGAGTCGCGGATCAGGTCCTTGATCTCACCGATCGAATCCACGCCGTACTTTTCCTTGACACCTTCGTCGTCCAAGCGCTCAAAACGTTTGACTTCGAGAACCTCGAATTCGACATCGACCTTCTGGCCCTGCAGGGCAGGATTTTCAGAGAACTCGCTGATCGCCACTTTGCCGTGCCGTTTATCACCGGCCTTGGCGCCGATCATCAGTTGGTCAAAGCCCTCCAGCCGAGCGTCGTGGAAGGTTACCGTGGGGAGGACCGAGAACGCGACATCGTCGGCCTCGGCAACGACCTTGTCTGCCAACCGTCCGGTGACCCGGCAGACGACGGTATCGTCAGCTTGAGCGGCCTCTTCAATCGGAACCAGCGCCGAATTTCGGGTGCGGAGGTAATCCAGCCGATGGCTCAGTTCCTCATCGGAAATCGTTCGGTCCGGCTTTTCGATCGAAATCCCCTTCCAACTCGGCAAATCGAACTCGGGGCGAACTTCAATGTTGAATTCATAGGTCATCGGCCCATCGTCAGGGATGTCGACCTTGTCATAGGCGAGATCGGGCTCGCTGATGGCAGAGAAATGATCGCCTTCAGA
>Ga0315904_10001505_pt1 | contig 37209 bp, 29 predicted proteins | sample LakEriMetagenome_6_FD_203529 | JGI IMG/M metagenome (GOLD analysis project Ga0315904, IMG submission 203529) | Freshwater fungal communities from buoy surface, Lake Erie, Ohio, United States - Buoy 12 MA120 | ecosystem: Environmental > Aquatic > Freshwater > Lake | place: USA: Lake Erie, Ohio... | reverse complement strand
TAGATCGATTGTCCCCAATCGATCGGAACCTGAAACCACCACAAACAGTAAGACAAAACAGCCAAACAGCCGTAAGACGCCTCCGCTGCGCGTCGTCGCGGAGCCATTGGGGACAATGGCTCTACACGTAAGACACCGCCGCTGCGCGTCGGCATGGTAGATCGATTGTCCCCAATCGATCGGAACCTGAAACCACCACAAACAGTAAGACAAAACAGCCAAACAGCCGTAAGACGCCTCCGCTGCGCGTCGTCGCGGAGCCATTGGGGACAATGGCTCTACACTGTAAGACACCGCCGCTGCGCGTCGGGCGGAGCCATTGGGGGGTGTTGGGGGGTAGGGAGAAAAAGCGGTCTAGGAACCGATTCGGAGTCTTGCTAGTCTCTGGGCGATTCGGAGACCGAACCGCGCACCGCAAGTGCGGTTGGGTCTTGTTTTCCCCAATTGATTCTAAGGATGAGTGACCCAATGCGCCATTCCGCAACGAAGCAAGTCCGTCGCGTCTTGAGAGTCCACGCTCTAGTCGCTGGTCTATTTGCCAGTTCCATGCCGTTTGCTTACAGCCAAGCTCCGATTGTACAGCCTCGCTCGCCGGGTTACGGGTCGGGCAATCCGGCCAGCTCAGCCAATCCCGGGCAAGCAGTTCCGCAGAATCCGCCGGTGAATCCACAGCTGAATCCTCAGCTGAACCCTCAGGCGGCCAGTCGAGTCCAGAGTCAGTTGCAGCAAGCCGTGCGCGAGGGGCAGGAGTTTCAGATGCAGGGCCCCAACAACGGTGGCCAGGTGATCCAGCAGCGGCCTTTTCCGGAGTTGACGGCGCAAGAGCAGCAGACGATCGATCAGATCCTTGCGTATTGGGAACAAGAGACGGCCAAGATTGAGCGCTTCAGTTGTGAGTTTAGCCGATGGGAGTTCGACTCCCAAGCGCCTGGAGTACAGGAGATGGCAAGGCAACTGGGTCGCAGCGACGTGACGGTTGCGGCGAGCCGTGGGGTGGTCCGATTCCAGAAGCCAGACCGAGGTCTTTTCAAGTCCGAGGTCTATACGAAGATGACTGGGCAATTGACCAAGGACAAGCAGGTCGAGCTCAAGGTCGACCCGAACAATTCGGGCGAATGGGTCGTGTGCGATGGAAACTTCGTGTGGGATTACGATCGCAAGGAGAAGATCCGCACCAAGCTTGAGCTTCCGCCGGAAATGCAGGGGCTTGGGATTATGAACTCGCCGTTGCCGTTTCTTTTTGGGGTCAAGGCCGATGAGATCAAGGCGAGGTATTGGGTGCGAGCGATTTCGCCCGGGACACAGAACGGACGTCCGGTGGACAACAAGTATGCAGTGGAAGCTTATCCGAAGTATCCGGTCGACGCGGTCAACTACCATCACGTTCAGATCGTTCTTGATCGGGAGATGTTTTTGCCTGAGCTGATGGTTTTGTACATGCCCGAATGGAGCGACCAGGCGGTCAACGCCAACGGTGTGGTGATTGAACCTCGGGACAAGCGGATGGTGTATCAGTTTGCGAATCGTCAGACCAACGCGAATATTTTCCAGAAACTCAGCGAGTCGATTTTCCAGCGCGACTTCATCCCGGTCGATCCGGGAGCGGGATGGAAAACCAACGAGATTCCTTATTTGCCTGCCCAGCAGCCGCAGGGTCCTCGGACGGCCAATCAGAACTCGCCCAACGGGACGCTTGGAGCTCAGCCCCGCTGATCCATGAGTTCCGCGAGTGCCGTCATCCATTCCAGACGTTGTTTCCTGCTCGGCTTGGTCGCAAGCACGGCAAGTGGATGCGCACACTGGCTGCCGAGCCGCAAGGAGCCTGAGGCTCGCAAGTCGACGATTCTCTCGCAGGAGCTTGCTCCTGACACGGTGGGGATCGAATCGATTCTGCTGAGGCTCAGTTCTGTGGAGTCTCAGCAAATGCCAGACCTATGGGCTTTTGCGGACGAACAAGTCATTGCACCCGAGCCGAGGATGCTGCTCGATCGAAACGGGCTCAGGGCTGGTAAGTTCTCTGGCCAGATCCCCGCGATCGTGCAAGCTTGGGTCGCCCAGAACGCGACTCGGATCGAGCAAGACCCGATGGAGCAGGCTGGGGTGGTGGCCGATGTTTCGAGTTTCTCGCAGCTTTGGCGATGCCGACCGGACCAACGCAAGGTGCTAACGGTTCGCAATCTTCCCAAGGAGACTGTCACGTTGTTTTACAACGAGGAAGGGTTTCGGGGGGGGCAGTTTCCGGCCCCACATTTTCTCTTCTCGTTGTATGCCAAGCCCAACGGGCCTCAATCGGCGCAGGTGCTTTTGCGGCCTGAGGTGGAGTACGGTCAAACCCGCCGCAGTGTGGTGGCCAAGGACTCGGCGATACGGACCGAGGAGCGCCGAGAGACACTTCGGTGGGAATCCCTGTCGTTGATGCTCAACATGCAACGAGGCGATTGCTTGATGATCACTGCGACGGGAGAACCAAGAGGCATCGGCGAGCACTTCTTCCGGACCCGTTCGAAGGAAGGGGAGATTCAGGATGTGATCTTATTGGTACGAGTCGCGGAGCTCAATGCGCCGGATGAATTCTCGCTGGCCAACAACGGTTCGACTAGCTTGCGATAATCCGACGTAGCTTGGGGCTCCGTCGGCTTCTCGGGCGGGTTAAAGCCCCGCCTTACGGTGAAGAACGTGTCATTCGACTTCATAACTTTCGGCGCTCAAATTCATCCCAGCCTAATCCACCGTATTGGACTCCGGTTACATGGACTTGGCCTTTGAAGTAGATGTATCCAATCACATAAGGGAAGTATCGCATTGGTTTGAGTCGCGTAGACCCAAAAGCGATGGCAACAGCCTCGGGGTGACGCGATAGCAGATCGAACACCTTTATTAGCTCATCTCTGAATCGCTCGGAAGTGTTTTCGCCTTTATCAGAATAATAGTCTCTAGCCGAACGGATATCGGACTTGGCTGCAGGCTCAATTACGACAGGAACTCGGTTCACTTTCTGAATAATTCCTCGCGAACCGACTCCCAAACTTCTCCCCTCTGCGGGTCCGAAAAAAACGCTTCCTCCCGTCGCACAAACTCCGCCTTGAGTTGCTCGGAGATCGGGGGCGGTCCTTCGACTGCCAAGCGGTCCAGTACTGAGTTCGCGATGGCAAATTGAAGCTCTTTGGGTAAAGCCTCGATGGCTGTGAGTAGTTCTTTCTGAGTCATTTCCACCTCCAGATGGTTGAGAGGTCGTCATTGTACCTCCCAAGTCGGAACTGAAAAGCAAAAAGCTCGGGTTCTGTCGCCAGGTGTTTCAGGCGATAGGACGGAGACGGGAGGCTAATCGCTCTTGGCCTCCGACGGCGTAAAGCCGACGATGGCCGAGAATTTAGGCACTATACTAGAGGCTATGAACAAGATCACGTTTCCTCTCGGTCCGGTCCTTGCGCTGATCACCTATGCGCTTTTGATTCGGATCGATTCGTTTCCTCCGTTGGCCGCCGCCGTGGCGGCCTTGAGCATTTGGATGGCGATTTGGTGGATGAGCGAACCGGTTCCACTGGAACTGACTGCTCTGTTGCCGATGATCCTATTGCCGTTGATCGGATTGTATCCGGCCAAATCAGCGATGATGGAGGCCTGTGCGCCTTATGCGAACGAGAGCGTCTATTTTTTCCTCGGGGGATTTGGGCTCGGGCTTGCCATTGAGAAGACCAAGCTTCATCGGATCGGGGCCTTGTTTCTTTTGCGATGGGCCGGATCGAATGCTTCCCGAGTGGTCGCAGCCTTTATGCTCTGCTCGGCGGTCTTGAGCATGTGGATCAACAACACCGCGACGACCATGTTGATGTTGCCGCTAGGGTTGAGTGTGATCGCAACGACGGACAACCCGAACTTTGCCAAGTCGATTCTGATTGGGATTGCTTATGCGGCCAGTATCGGTGGGATGGGTACGCTCGTCGGGACGGCTCCGAACATTTTCTTTGCTGGGTTCCTCCGTGAGCGCGGGATCGATATCGGGTTTTGGGATTGGATGCTCGTTGCCATGCCGATCGTGGCTGTGTTGCTTGTGGGGTGTTGGGTTTGGATGGTGGTGATTCTCTGGCCGCTGAAGAATGTCAAGATCAGCGTTCCGAATGAGTGGTCCGAGGAATGGAGGTCCACACAAAGGCTCGATGGGCATCAGCGAACCACATTGATTGTCTTTGCCATCGCAGCGGCCAGTTGGATCCTTAGGACCCCGCTGTTGGATTCCATCGAGGGTAGCCTTTGGCATGCGCGTTTATCCCCGGCCAACGACGCTTGGATCGCCATGGTTGCACTCGCAGCGCTGTTGGTCTTTCCGTTGGGCAAGCCCGTATTGACTTGGAAGGACGTCGAGAGGGTTCCTTGGGGGGTTTTGCTTCTGTTCGGTGGGGGCTTGAGTTTATCCAGAGCGATCACCGAGTCGCAGCTCGACGGTCAGATCGGATTGGCCGCTGCGGGGTTGCAAGGCATCCCTGTGTGGCTTTTGCTTACCGTTGTGGTGTTGATTGTGGTGGCCATTTCGGAGATGGCCAGCAATGTCGCGACCGCCACGACGATGATCCCCGTGCTCATGGGGGCGGCCACGGCGATGCAGATCGACCCGATCCTGCTGTTGAGCGCCACGGTGCTTGCTAGCAGTTGCGGTTTTATGATGCCGGTGGCAACACCCCCGAACACGCTGGTCTTTGCCCAGAAAAAATTCCCGGTCAAAGACATGCTGATTGCTGGATTTGGGTTGAATCTCTTGGCGATATTGACGATCCCACCGGTGGTTCTTTGGATCATTCCAAAGGTGCTCTCGAAGTGATTTCTGGGTATACTCTGACGGGTAGTACCTAGTAGACTCGCATTATCCCCAAGAGATTTCCTCCATGCTTACCTTCGTCGGTGATGGATCGACTCAAACTTGCAACGGCGCACGACGCAGAGATTTCCTCCAAGTAGGAACGCTCGGGGCGATCGGCCTTGGCCTCCCGCAATACTTAGCCGCAGCGGATTCCAAAGGGGTCGATCCGACCAAATCGAATCGTTCGGCGATCATGATTTTCAACCTCGGTGCGCCGAGCCATATCGACACGTTCGATGTCAAGCCCGATGCACCTCTGGAGGTTCGAGGTCCGTTCAAGCCCATCGCCACCAAAGCACCCGGAATGCTTCTTTCGGAGATTCTTCCGAAACACGCGCAGATCGCCGATAAATTCTCGCTCGTTCGGTCTTGTTTCCATCGCGGCGCTGCGGTGCACGATGCCGGTTGGCAGATCATGCAAACCGGTCGGCAGTTCCAAGGTGGGGTCAATACACCCCATGCTGGAAGCGTCGCGGGGTTCCTGCTCGGAAGACGCACGGACTTGCCCTCCCATGTGGTCCTCCCGGAAACCATGGGCCGTGGGGGAGGAAACTTGCCCAATGGCCAAGCTGGCGGGTTTTTGGGCAAAGCCCATGATCCGTTTGCGTTGATGGCCGACCCGAGCCAACCGAACTTCAAGGTCCCCGACCTGCTCCCTCCCGACTCGATCGGCACGGCTCGGATCGATCGCCGCCAACGTTTGAGAAACATCGTCGATGCATCGGTATCGCGGTTTGAAGCCAGCGAGTCGGCCAAGATGATGGACGAGCACTTCGCGTCGGCTTACCGACTGATGACCAGCACCCAAGCACGCGAGGCGTTCAATCTTTCGGCCGAACCCCAAGCCGTCCGCGATCGCTATGGCATGAACCGCTTCGGACAATGCTGCTTGCTGGCGCGTCGACTCGTCGAGGCTGGCGTTCGGTTCGTCACCATCAACACCTTCTTGACCGTCTTCGACGAGATCACTTGGGACATCCACGGCAGCAAGCCCTTTACGTCGATCGAGGGGATGAAGAACATCGTCGCCCCGATGTACGACCAAGGCTACTCGGCCTTGATCGAAGATCTCTTCGAGCGAGGTATGCTCGGAGATACCTTGGTTTGCAACGTCGCCGAGTTTGGTCGAACGCCCAAGGTCAACCCTGCAGGGGGCCGGGATCACTGGCCAGGTTGCTTTACGGTAGGATTTGCTGGAGCGGGGGTCCAAGGGGGCCGCGTGGTAGGTGCCAGCGATCCGATCGGAGCGGTCCCTGCGGATCGTCCGACCGAACCACCCGATGTGATCGCAACGATCTTCCATGCCTTGGGACTCTCAATCGATCAGCATTTGCCAGGCCCAGCAGGTAGGCCATTTCCGCTCGTGGACTTCGGATTCCGCGAGATCAGCGAATTGTTTTAACCGCAAGCCTTGGGCATGAACAAAACTCCAATGACACTCACACTCACTGCGTTGGGTCAGCAACTGCGATCCGGTGCCTTGAGTTCTCGTCGACTCATCGAGAGCCAACTGGACAGAGTCCAGCGTTCCAATGCGTCGATCAACGCCATTGTTTCGATCGATTCGGATCGGGCCTTGGCCCAAGCCGACTATTGGGATCGGCAGATTGCAACGGGCCAATCGATCCCAGCCTTGGCCGGGATCCCGATCTCGGTCAAAGACAACCTCTGCAGCAAGGTCGGGGTTACCAGTTGTGGTTCGCGGATGCTGCGCGATTTCCGTTCCCCCTACGATGCCCACGTCGTAGAGAGGCTTGAAAGCTCTGGCGCGATCTTGTTTGGAAAAACGAATCTCGACGAGTTTACCATGGGGGGCTCGACCGAGACGAGTGTCTTTGGCCCCAGCCGCAACCCATGGGATCTGCAGCGCACGTGCGGAGGCTCCAGTGGCGGGTCGGCCGCATCGGTCGCCGCAGGTTTGGTCCCGGCGAGCCTCGGGACCGACACCGGAGGCTCGATTCGCCAACCGGCAGCCTTCTGCGGCGTATGCGGATTGAAGCCCACCTACGGCCGCGTGAGCCGGTGGGGATTGATCTCCTATGCCAGCAGCCTCGATACCGCAGGAGTCTTTGCCCAGAGCGTCGAGGACATCGCCCTGGTCCTTCAAGCCATCGCAGGCCACGATCCGAGGGACTCGACCAGCTTGCCCCACGATGTGCCAGACTACTTGGCCGCAGTCCGCCAAGACCATGGGATCCAAGGAACCCGGATCGGGGTGATCCGCGATCAGATCGAATCCCCTGGGCTAGACCCTCAGGTCCGAAGCTCGCTCTTGGAGGCCGTCGAAGCGTATCGAAGGCTCGGCGCACAGATTGTCGATGTCCAGATGCCGCATTCGAAGTACTCCATCGCCACCTACTACATCATCGCCCCGTGCGAAGCCAGCAGCAACTTGGCTCGATACGACGGGGTCCACTACGGTTTTCGATCCGCCGCGAAAACAGCATCGACGCTCGATCGGATGATCGAGCAGACGCGAAGCGAAGGGTTCGGCCCCGAAGTCCAGCGCCGGATTTTGCTCGGAACCTATGCGCTCAGCGCCGGCTACTACGATGCGTATTACCTCCAAGCCCTCAAAGTCCGTAGGCTCATACGCCAAGACTACGACGATGCGTTCGCCAACGTCGATGTGCTGCTCGGACCGACGACCCCACAGCCCGCGTTCCGACTCGGTGAGAAAATCAACGATCCGATCCAGTTGTACCTACAAGATCTCTTTACCGTCGGAGCCAACTTGGCAGGCATCCCCGCTTTATCGATCCCTATTGCGCCGGGTCCCGAGGGGCTCCCGATCGGCATGCAGCTCCAAGCTCCGGTGTTGGCCGAGGCCAAGCTCTTGTCGATCGCTGCTGCCTACCACCGTGCCACCGAGTACCAACCCAAACTCCCTGCCGCCTTTGAAGATCCGACATCATGAACGATACCGCGACGGATTATCGAGTCGTCATCGGCTTGGAAGTCCACGTCCAGCTCAAAACGCAGACCAAGCTCTTTTGCCGATGTAGCACAAGGTTCGGTCAGCCTCCGAACACGCAAGTCTGTCCGGTGTGTCTAGGGCTTCCGGGTGCCCTACCGGTGCTCAATGCGCATGCGATCGAACTGGCCTGCCGAGCCGGCGCTGCATTGAATTGCGAACTAGCCGACATGACCAAGTGGGATCGCAAGAACTATTTCTACCCGGATTTGCCCAAGGGATACCAGACCAGCCAATACGACCTACCGATCTGCGCAGGCGGGTACGTCGACATCCCAATCGCTCCATCGGCTCACCCGAGCGGATCGGAGAACTCCGAGAGCTCCGAGAAAGTCGTCAAGCGAATTCGCCTCGTCCGTGCGCATCTTGAAGAGGATGCTGGCAAGAGCATGCACGACGAGCATTCCGGAAGGGCCGATTCGAAGATCGATTTGAACCGCGCCGGGACCCCCTTGTTGGAGATCGTCTCGGAGCCGGATCTATCGTGTGCCGAGGAGGCCAAAACTTACCTCTCCGAACTGCGGTTGCTTATGGTCTACCTCGGGGTCAGCGATGGGAACATGCAAGAAGGCTCCTTGCGGGCCGATGCCAACGTGAACTTGCACTTCGTCCAAGACGGAAAAACGATCGCCACTCCGATCGTCGAGGTCAAGAATCTCAACAGTTTCCGATCGGTCGAACGGGCCATCGACTTCGAGGTCGCAAGGCAGGCTAGCGAATTTTTACGAACCGGCTTGGCCAAGGGTCAGGCCCCCAAGCAGACGCGAGGGTGGAACGATGCCCTCGGGCAAACCGAACTCCAACGCGAGAAGGAAGAGGAAGCCGATTACCGGTACTTCCCCTGCCCGGATCTTGTGCCCGTCCGATTGACAGCACTTCAGAAGCAGACCGCGAGCGAGCAATCGGCAGCTACCCCGAGTCACTATCGCGACCTGTTGATCCACGAGCATGAGCTCAAGTCCAACGATGCGGAAATCCTTATCCAGCAGGGCAAGAGTGTTGTCGAGTATTTCCTCCAATGCATCCGAGCCGGTGCCAGTGCCAAACGGGTGGCCGTTTGGATGCTTCAAGATGTCCTGCGAACACTCAACGACCGATCGATCGGCATCGAGCTCTATCCGGTGACACCGACCCGCATGGCCGAACTTCTCACGGCCATCGAGCAGGGCAAGGTGGATACCTCGCAGGCCAAGCAAGCGCTTGCTAAGCTCATCGACGGGCCGAACCTTTCGGTCGATGCGGCGATCGAATCCTTGGGAATTGTCCGAGTTGATGCGAGCGAGATCGAATCGCTGTGCAAGGAGCTCCTGGCCGAGAACGCCGACGTGATCGACAAGGTCCGAGCCGGAAACACCAAAGCCGTCGCAGCCTTGGTCGGCCAAGCCAAGAAAAGAAATCGAAACGCCGACCCGCGTTTGGTCCAAGAGACCTGTTTGAAACTCATCGAACAAATGCAATAGAAGCCTAAATAAATCACCATGAGTGACTTGAAGAGATACCTGCGTCCTGAAATCGTCGACATGGCACCTTACAAGCCCGGAGAGCAACCCGGGGCGGCCAAGGTGATCAAGCTCAACACCAACGAGAATCCTTATCCGCCCAGTCCGAAGGTGCGTGAAGCGATCATCCATGCGACCGACCGTCTCGAGCGTTATCCCGATCCGTTAGCGACATCGTTTCGGATCGTGGCGGCCGATCTTTTCGGGGTCAGCCCCGATCATGTTCTGTGCGGCAACGGCAGCGACGACATCCTGACGATTTTGACCCGTGCGTTCGTCGGCCCATCAGAGCGACTCCGGCTGCCTTATCCGAGTTACATTCTGTACCGAACGCTAGCCCAGATCCAAGGGGCACGATTCGAGGAAATCCGCTTTGGCGCCGACTTCCAACTGAGCCCTGAATTTTTCGTTCGATCCGACAAATTACGATTGGTCTTTTTACCCAATCCCAACAGTCCGAGCGGAACGATGATCGATCACGATACGATCTTGCAGCTTGCCTCGAGTCTCGATTGTCCGATCGTCGTCGATGAAGCTTATGTCGATTTCGCGCCCTACCATGCGGTTGGGTTGATCGCCAAGGATCCGCGCATTATGGTGACAAGAACGCTCAGCAAATCCTATGGACTCGCTGGGCTCCGCTTCGGGTACTTGGTAGCCCACCCGGAGATGATCGGATTTTTGCGCAAGGTCAAGGACTCCTACAACACCGACGCGATCAGCATCGCCGGAGCGACAGCCGCACTGAGCGATCAGAGTTGGCTCAGGGAGAATGTCTCAAAGATACTCGCGACGCGAGGTAGGATGGTCCCACGATTGAAGCAACTGGGCTTTGACGTGACAGAGTCCCATACGAATTTCGTATGGGCGACGCGAAGCGATCGTCCCGTCAAGCCGATCTACGAGGCGCTCAAAGCTCAGGGGATCCTGGTTCGGTATATGGACTACACACAATCCACTGCGGGTTCGTGGGGAGATGGATTGCGGATCAGCGTCGGGACCGACGGCGAGATCGATGCGATGCTCATGGTCCTCGAAGGGGTATTGGGCTAGTTCAGTCGGATCAGTCGGATCAGTCGGATCAGTCCGATCAGTCGGATCAGTCGGATCAGTCGGATCGGTCGGATCAGTCGGATCAGTCCGATCAGTCCGATCAGTCCGATCAGTCCGATCAGTCCGATCAGTCGGATCGGTCAGGGGAGTGGGTGGTTTTGGAAGAAGTCCCACATCATTTCGTTGGCGTTGAATTCCTCGGAGGTATTTCCGACGACCCATTCGCGATTCTCGCCGCCGGGCCAAGTGTGTCCTCCGCCGATGACCCGAACGAACTGCAGGTCAGGAATGTCCGACTCTGGGTCGAGCCCATAGCGATGGACTTCGATCCTCGTGCCGTCGGCTTTGCGATCTGGCCATTTCTCGGCGCGGCAGACGAGCGTTGGGTTTTCGGCAAGTTGGGTGCCGGATGCCGAGAGGAGTTTCTTCCAGGTCTCGAGCGTTTGCGGGACGCTTAGGAAATCAAGGTTCTTTGGGGTTTTCAGATTCGGACCATCCCAAGCGACCACTTTGTCTTCGGTGCCGTGGATGTGGAGCGTCGGGACAAAGCGCGAGGCGCCGCGCACCGGGACAGCCAGTGTTCCGGCGATCGGAGCGATCGACGCGAAGACTTCGGGGGCTTCGACCGCCAAGCGGTAGCAGAGCATCGCGCCGTTGGAAAAACCGGTCGCATGGATCCGTTTCGGATCGATGCTGTAGCGACTTTGAAGTTGTCCGATGATGCATCGAACCAAACCGACATCGTCTTCGGCGATCCTCTCGAGTCGGCCTGAGCGGCCACCGGAGTTCCAGGTTCGCAGGATCCCATGCCCATCGCCATCGGGGTAGACGACGATGAAGTTGCATCGGTTCCCGAGTTCGTGCAGAAGGGTCATTTTGGCCATAGTCTCGCCGTTCATCATCACGCCGTGGAAGGCAAAGACGACCGGCAATCCGGTGGCTTGTTCGTCGCTGTTGTAAGCGGCAGGAAGGTAGACCGAGAACTCACGGGGTTGACCGTCGTAGAAGAGTACATGCCGGATCTTGCGACCCGATCCAGCAACGACAGATCCAGAAGCGACAGGTCCAGCAGCAACGGCGCTGGAGTATTCACTCAGGCAGATCAAGACGAGCAGGCCACCAACAACGATGTTACCCAGGGGTAGCTTGCTGAGAGCTAGGTGACTCAGAGAAAGACGGCCATGGAGCCGGACCACGGTTTGCCGGACCACGGTTTGCCGGACCACGGTTTGCCGGACCACGGCTTGCCGAACGACGGTCTGCCGAACGACGGGCCGGCTCACCAGGCAGATCCAGAGGCAAGCGGCGAGGGGAGCTAAGCTACCGAATCCTTGGTATGTGATTGCATCCATTGCACGTTAGGTGCCTTGGGAGAGGAAGGTCCGCCCCATCGGCCGAAGTATTCGATCGCCATAAAAATACATGCCAGCAACATGAAAATGTTGGCCAGGATGATCATCATCGTATAGATCGAGATCGGTTGCTTGGACATGTTCAGTTCAGCAGAAGAAGTAAGACTCAGTGGAAGAACTTAGTAGACCTTCGAGGCGACTCGATCGCCTGCTTGGATGAAGCCTTTTCGGTACGTTGGAAGGATCTTTCCGACCGCTTTGTCATCGGCGATGGTTCGGATTTCGATTCGTCCGAGGTAGGAGCCATTGCGGAAGATATCGAGTTGATGACCCGCGCGGAGTCCATCGTCGCGTCCGACGGAGACTTCGACCGATTGGTCTTGGCCGACGGCTAGGACTACGCCTTTGAGGTCGCTGGGAGGAACATCTTCGGGATCTTTCACACCGGCTGCGGCCAGGGCAGCACCGCGGGTATCGGCGAGTGCTTGGAACAGGGTCGATTGTTCGCGAAGGTTTTTGATTTCCGCGTCGAGGTCGATCTTCTTGCTTTTGAGCGTGTTGAGTTCGTCGGTCAGGCTGATGACCGTGCGTCGTTGTCCGTTGCGATCGGTGATGATCTTGTCAATCTCTTGCTTGAGCAGATCGTTTTCGCTGGTGATGCGTTTAAGTTCGGCCAAGGTTTGCGCCAAGCTTTGCGTCGCTTGTGTGTTCTTCGAGTTCAAGTCGTTGAGTTGCGTATTGGCTTGTTGGTTTTTTTCCCGCTCGGTGTCGAGTTGGGTTTGCAGGGCCGCGAGCGAAACGCGTCGGGCGACTTGCTCTTGAGCCAGGAGGGTCTTGTTGACCTCGGCGGCTTTTTTGAGTTCATCGATGGTCGTCTCGAGGGACTTTTGCCGCGATTGAAAATCGGCGACTTGGGTCCTTAGATCCTTATGGCTAGCATTGACGACCACCGAGGCGACGAAGAACGCGACGCTCAGGATCAGAAGCAACAACGTGAAGATTTGGCCGAGTCTTGTCATGAGTCAACCGCTGGCTGGGAGTCCAAGAAACGAAACGAGGAGAATTCCGAAGGTTACGGGGAGGGATTTCCGAGGGCTAGAGGTTAGCCCGGGCAATCCGGTTCCGAGTATAGTTCGTTATCGTCGTTAATGTCAACGAAATCACAAAAAACTGAACGAAATCGGAGGGGCCACTCAAAACGGGTGCCGATTGGACGTATTGGGTGGGTCTGTGACACACGAGTTCCTAGTTTGTAGGGGTTATAGCAGTCCCGAAGGCTTGGTAGTTGGTTAATTGTCTAGTATCCTCTACAGTACATTTAAGTAGGCTTTTTGGGGATTCCGATGCCGGAAAACTCGACCCAAAACTGTCGGTCCAGTGCACTTGACCGACGGCTAGCCTGCGATCGACACCGTTAAAGCCGCAGAAAACACCTCAGCATGAACGTTCCGACTCCTTCGGCCCCCTCCCAAAGTGGGTCCCTCGCGGGATTCCTCAAGAAGCACGACTTTATTATCCGGCGACTCCACTCATTGAGCGGACTCGTGCCCGTTGGTGCTTACATGTGTGTTCACTTGCTGACCAATTCGAGCCTCAACGGAGGTCCAGCAGTTTTTCAGAACGCCGTCTTTGCGATCCACAGCATTCCGTTTTTGCCTGTGGTCGAATGGACCTTTATTTTCTTGCCGATCCTCTTCCATGCGATCGTCGGAGTTTGGATCGCTCGGAGCGGGCAATCGAACTTAAGGAACTACCGCTTTACCAGCAATAAGCGGTATTGGGCGCAACGGATGACCGGCTATATTGCCTTTGCCTTTATCTTTACCCATGTGCTGCATCTTCACGGTTGGTTTCACTGGGACTGGTGGTTGGGGTTTGTCGAACCTTTAGGAATGGCTCAATTCCGTCCATATAATGCAGCCAGTTCGCTGGCCGAGGCGATGAAGAGTCTGGGCTTTGTCTGGCCTCTGTTTTACCTCGTGGGTGTCCTTGCATGCGTGTTCCATTTGGCCAACGGCATCTGGACTGCAGGGATCACTTGGGGGGTTTGGGTGTCCCCTTCGGCACAAAAACGCGCATCGCTGGCCTGCTCGGTTTTCGGGGTTCTGCTGGGACTCGCCGGATTGAGCTCCTTGGCCGCCGTGAGTCGAACCGACCCGGCAACGGCCAAAGCCATCGAAGATCAGATGTACAAGGTCCGAGTCGATGGGCACATGATCCAACCCAACGAGCACAAACGCTCCGACGGCCATCACACTGGCTCGTCGGATCCAACCCACAACGGGACCGTTTCGGCAAACGATCCCAAATAAACCTTAGGGTTGGGATCAAACGGATTTCAAAAGCATTACAAACATTCCATCGGTCAGTTAGATCAGCAGGAAGAAAAAAATGGCGAACAATCGAGTGTTGGTTGTCGGTGGCGGATTGGCTGGGCTTTCGGCGACGATGAAACTTGCGGAGCTGGGGGTCGCAGTCGATCTTCTGAGTTTGACACCGGTCAAGCGATCCCACAGCGTATGCGCCCAGGGGGGCATCAACAGCGTCAACGACCAGACCCGACAGCAAGGCGATAACGAATGGAATCACTTTGACGATACGATCTACGGGGGTGACTTTCTTCAGAATCAGCCGCCGGTCAAAGAGATGGCCTATTGGGCACCCAAGGTCATCGATTTGATGGATCGCCTGGGCGTGACCTTCAATCGGACTCCTGAAGGATACATCGACCGCCGACGATTCGGTGGAACTCTTTACAAGCGGACCGCGTTTGCCGGCGCGACGACCGGTCAGCAATTGCTATATGCTCTGGACGAACAAGTCCGACGATGGGAAGTCGAAGGTTTGGTCAAGAAGTACGAGTTCTGGGACTTCCTAGGCCCGATCCTTGACGACAACGGCCGATGCGTCGGTGCGGTCGCCCAGGACATGGTATCGATGGAGATTCGATCTTTCGCGGCCGATGCGGTCGTCGTCGCGACGGGTGGTTGCGGACTGATCTACGGACGATCGACGATGTCTGTCTTTTGCACGGGGAGCGCCGCGAGCCGATGCTTCCAAGCGGGTGCTAAGTACGGCAACGGAGAGTTCATTCAAGTCCACCCGACGGCCATTCCGGGGGCCGACAAGTTGCGTCTCATGAGCGAATCGGCACGGGGCGAAGGGGGCCGCGTTTGGGTGCCTCGCAAACCCAATGACACCCGCGCTCCGAAACAAATCCCTGCATCGGAACGGTACTTCTTCCTCGAGGAGCGCTTTCCGAAATACGGGAACCTTGTGCCTCGGGATATTGCCACCCGGGAGATTTTCAACATCTGCGTCAACGAAGGCCTTTCGGTCGATCCGACCCGCATGTGCGTCTACCTAGACTTGACCCACATCCCACGCCATGAGTTGGATCGCAAGCTCGGTGGGATCTTGGAAATCTACGAGAAATTCCAAGGCGTCGATCCCCGCGAAGAGCCCATGAAGATTTTCCCGGCCGTCCACTACAGCATGGGTGGACTTTGGGTCGACTACGAAGCCAACGGAGAGGGTGGATTGTTGCCCGGCTCGCCGCGCAACCAGTCGACAAATGTCCCTGGCCTCTATGCGATCGGGGAATGCGATTACCAATACCACGGCGCAAACCGCTTGGGTGCAAACTCCCTCCTGAGTTGCATCTTCTCCGGGCTCTTTGTCGGCCCGGGAATCGTCAACTGGATGAAGAGCAACAAGGCCGCCGCCGACCTTCCCAAGAGCATTTTCGAAAGAGCCGTCGGCGAGCACACCGCAAGGCACAAAAAGCTCCTCTCGAACGCCTCGGGCACCGGTGAAAATCCTTACTTGCTCCACCAAGAACTCGGCGACATCATGACCCGTACCGCAACGGTCGTCCGGTACAACAACCAACTGACGGAAGCTTACGAAAAGGTTTCGGCAATGGTTGAGCGATCGCAGCGATGTTCGCTGGCCGATACGGGCAACTGGACCAACCAAAACGTCATCTTCACCAAGTCCCTCCAGGACATGATCCCCATCGCCCAATGCATTCTCAAAGGTGCACTGATGCGGGACGAATCCCGAGGAGCTCACTTCAAACCCGACTTCTGCATGCCAAGCCTTCAGGCGACCGACCCGACGGAGCGCAGGCTCGAAGCCGAAAAATGGTGCGATGCCTTCGAAGAAAACACCAGCAAGTTCTTGAAGTCCTCGGTCTGCTCCTGGAAAGGTCAGGAGCCCGATTTGGTCTTTGAAGACATCGATACACGACTCATGAAACCACGGCCCAGACTCTACGGTCTCGTCGGCGGCGAAGTCATCGAAGAGGTATGGAAGCAACGCAGCCGTTCCAAAGAGGAATCGGCCCCGAGCAAGCCCGCCGCTACCAAGCAGCTTGCAGGCTCGGTCTAGCCCCCCTACCCCACCGGCATCGGCCCTATTTCGATCCGGTCAAATCAACTTACACAATTTACACAATCCAATCACCATACTCGATCCATCCATCGCCCTCGAAAGGTAAACCATGATTGCCCCAGGTCCAGAGGTCAGCCCATCAAGAAGGCCTTCCAAGATCAACGTGCGAGTCCTGCGCCAAGATGGTCCAGGCACCCCTCCCTATTGGGAACGGCACCAAGTCGATTATGAACCGGACATGAACGTCATCAGTGTCCTGCAAAAGATCGCTGCACAAGCAACGACGTTCGACGGCAAAAAAGTCTCCCCGGTCGCTTGGGACTGCGGTTGCCTCGAAGAAGTCTGCGGATCGTGCACGATGGTCATCAACGGCCGCGTTCGACAAAGCTGCTCGGCACTCGTCGACCGACTCCTCGAAGACAACCCTGAAGAGATCCAGCTTCAGCCGATGACCAAGTTCCCGGTGGTTCGGGACTTGATGATCGACCGATCGCGTCTGTTCCACTCTCTCAAACGCGTCCAAGCCTGGGTGCCCGTCGACAGCTACTTCGACATGGGTGCGGGACCTCGCATCCCTCGGGAAGACCAAGAGCAAAACTATCCGCTCAGCCAGTGCATGAGCTGCGGATGCTGCCTTGAAGCCTGTCCTCAGTTCAACAAGGTCGAGGTCATCCGGCACGCCGGAGAGACCGACGAGGCCTTTGATGCACGCAAGAAGCAGGCCTACGATGCCGAGTTCATCGGCCCGCATGCGATCTCCCAAGCGATGCTCTTCAATTCGCATCCGGTCGGAAAGAATCTCCAAAAAGAACGGCTCGAGACCCTCACCGGAACCGGTGGGATCCAAGCTTGCGGCAACGCCCAAAACTGCGTTGCGGTGTGTCCAAAAGAAATTCCGCTGACGACCTCGATCGCCCGAGCTGGCCGCGCCGCGACCCTTCATACGATCAAAAAGCTCTTCGATCGCTAAAGCCTTATGAATCTCGATCGGCCCTGTTCGGACATACTCACCGAGGCATGGCAACGCTATGCCTTTGCCAATGACGCAGGTCCGTACCTGCTGATCCCCCAAGCGATTCTGCAGCCTAGAGACGAGCAAGAAGTCCAAGCCATCCTGGCGGCTTCGAAAATCAAACGGATCCCCGTTTGCTTTCGTGCCGGCGGGACCAGCCTCTCGGGCCAATCGGTAACCGATGGCTGGCTTGTCGATATCGGCAGGCACTGGCGTTCGATCGAGCCGGTCGATGCGGGTCAATCGGTCCGGGTGCAACCCGGCGCCATCGGTGGACTCGTCAATGCGCACTTAAAATCGTTTGGGCGCAAGATCGGTCCCGATCCGTCGAGCATCAACTCGGCCATGATCGGCGGCATGCTTTCGAACAACTCCAGCGGCATGTGCTGCGGTGTGGTCCACAACGCCTACCATACCCTCGAATCGATCCGGTTTATCCTGCCCGACGGGTCCCTCTGGGATACGAGCCGCGCGGACGAAGCGTCCCGATTTCGAACCGAGAAGCCGCACCTTTGCACCGAACTTACAGCGATCCGCCAAGCGATCCTCGACGATCCGGAATTGCTAGACAAGATACGGCTCAAGTACCAACAGAAAAACACCGTCGGATATTCGCTCAATGCGTTTGTCGATTACCAAGAGCCCCTCGATATCCTCAGCCACCTGCTGATCGGAGCCGAAGGGACCCTGGCTTTCATCAGCCAAGCGGTGCTCAAGACCCTGCCGGATCTACCTGAGAAAGCCACCGCATTGGGCTTCTTCGCAGACGCTCATAGCGCCTGCGATATCATCCCCGAATTGATCGGGATCCAAGCCGACGCCGTCGAGTTCATGGATCGCGCCAGCCTCGAATCGATCCGCAATCTCGAAGGCACCCCGGCTGAACTGCCCCTGAGACTCTCGGAACACGAGAAGCTCATGGGATTGCTCTTCGAGTTTCAAGCGGCCGATAAGGATGCCTTGGCGGACAAACTCGAAAACTTCCGAACACGCTGCCAACCCCACCTCAAGCCCCTGAGTCCGATCGCCTTTACGCAGAATAAAAAAGAACAAGCCAATCTGTGGAAGCTGCGCAAAGGGATGTATCCGGCCGTCGCGGCCATGCGAGCACGAGGCGAAGCGGCGATCCTCGAGGACATCACCTTCCCTCTTCCACGTCTGGCCGATGCGATCCTGGCACTCCAGGAGATGTTTCGCAAGCATCAATACGCCAATGGAATCATCTTCGGGCATGCGAAAGATGGCAACTTGCATTTCGTGATCTCCCAGCCCATGGCCAGCCCTCAGGACACCGACAAGTACGCTCGGCTGATCGATGACATGGTCGATTTGGTCGTCCATCGATTCGACGGAGCGCTGAAATCCGAACATGGAACCGGCCGGAACATGGCCCCCTTTGTTCAGACCGAGTGGGGAACCCATGCGGTCGAACTGATGCGACGGCTCAAGAACGCCGTCGATCCCGACGGCCTTCTCAATCCTGATGTGATTCTCACGACCAAGCCCAAGCTGCACTTGGAGAACATCAAGGATCTACCGATCGTCGAAGACGTCGTCGACAAGTGCGTCGAATGCGGAGCTTGCGAGCCCAGGTGCCCGAGCCGCGACTATACCCTCTCGCCTCGGCAGCGGATCGTCCTGCGGCGGGCTCGACAGCGACTCATCGCCCAAGGCCGCACCGAGCTGGCCAAACAACTCGATATCGATTACGAGTTTGCAGGCAAGCAATCCTGTGCGACCGACGGACTCTGCGCGCTGGACTGCCCGGTGGCTATCAACACCGGAGATTTGATCAAACAACTCCGCAAAGAGACCAACACACCGGGCTCGAAAAAGATCGCCTCGCAATTGGCCTCCTCGTTCGGCTTGGCCGAACGAGCCGTCGGCGCAAGCTTAATGCTCGGACGCACCGCCTCCTCGATCATGGGTGCCAAAGCCATGCAGGGTCTGACCAAAGGGCTCTCGTCGGTCTTCTCCGGGTTCCCTCAGTGGCATCAAGGGCTCGAAGGGCAAAACGAGTCGATCGACAAATCCTTGCTGTCCAAGCTCGATGAATGCGATCTGGTCTACTGGCCCACCTGCATGTCACGCATGATGCACGGCACGTCGGCCGCACTCGTGTGCGTCGCGGATCGTGCGGGTGTCGCCCTGCACATCCCGAAAGACGCCATTGGGCGCTGTTGCGGACAAGCGTTTTCCTCCAAGGGATTCCCCGACTCGGCTTTGGCCAAGCAATCCGAGCTGATCGATGCGATGTGGCTCTGGAGCGATCGAGGCGCTCGTCCGATTGTCATGGACTTGGGCTCCTGCACCGCGTTCATCACCCAAGGTCTTGCGGACCTCGACCCGGTGCGCAAGGAGCAACTGCACAAGATCAAGATTCTCGATTCCTCGGTTTTCGCCGAATCGCTCTTGCCCAAACTGACCCTCAAGCGTCGTAAGGGAGTCGTTGCAATCCATTCGGTTTGCTCGAATCAAAAGTTCGGCTGGGGGGATTCGATGCTCAAGGTCGCTGGGGCTTGCTCCGAGAAAGTTATCCAACCCCATGAAGGCAAGTGCTGCGGGATGGGTGGTGACCGAGGATTTGAGCTACCTGGATTGGTTCAAAGCGCGACCAAAGACGTCGGGCCTGCGATGCAAAACTCGCAGTGCAGCGAAGGGTACACCAATGCTCGCTCCTGTTCGTTGTCCCTGGCGACCGGAACAGGAAAGTCATGGAGAAGTCTCTTCCATTTGCTCAAGGACTGCACGGATTAGGGACCTGCAATGACATCGATCTTCGAACACGCCGTCGAGGTTCGGGCTGCGGACATCGACGTGCTCGGGCATGTCAACAACGTCGTCTACGTGCAGTGGATGCAGAATGCTGCCTATGCGCATTCGGCAGCACTGGGTTGGACTCTCGAACGGTACATGGAACTCGGTGCCGGCTGGGTCGCACGATTGCACCAGATCGAATACCTTCAACCGGCTTTTGAAGGCGATCGAGTACTGATCATGACCTGGGTGGCTGACATGAAGAAAGTTACCTCGACCCGCCGATACCGAATGGTCAGGTTCGATCCCCCACTTGCCGACGCCCAAGGCTTCATCGATCCAGAGGCGCCCGAACGTCAGACGCTTCTTGCCGTGGCGCACACGACGTGGGCGTTTATCGATTACAAGCGGGGCACACCGATGAGGATCCCGTCGGAGATGGCCAAAGACTTTCCGATGATCACCGATCTGTGAGCTAAATCAACCTTTGGGCTCAACGTTTGATTTTCTTGGGTCCGTAGAGCTCGATCACACGTTCTCGGTCGTTGATCTCGTGCTCTCGGGCTAGGCAAGCGAGATTCCAAGCGTGTTTTTTCCCGTAGCGATTCCAAGCAAAGCTGACCTTGCGACGCTTTCCCTTGGAGTCGACCCAGGAGGCGCAAAAAGCATAGGACTCGGCGTTCTTCCACCGCGAGTCGACGTTCCTGACCTCGTGCACTCCAACCTTGCCCGTCGTGTTGCGGTGGGTTTTACGTCCCTTGGCGGTTTGGATTTTCGGAGCCGCTTTAACCAGCTTGCTGTAGCAAGCTCGGGCGGCTTGGAGCGACTTGGTTTTTCCGCCGTACTGTCGATCGTTGAAGAACTGCTGTTGGCGCTCTCCTTGCCGAGTCAGGCGGACCATCCAACCCCGCGTGCTGATCCCTTCGTAGTCGATTCGCGTGATTCCTTTGTACTTGGTTTCGCTGCGATTGCTTTCCTTGCGCTTGGGTTCAGGCATGGTGTACCGATGAGCAATAGAACGTGATTAGGTAGAACTTGGCGAATATTCATCGAATACTCGGCACCGATTGGAGGAAGGACTAGGAGAGAAGGAGGGGAAAGGATAATCGCCAAGCGTCCTTGGGTCTACTAGATAAATCCCGCAAGTCCCCACAGATTGGAAAATCCCCCCATCGGTGGGTTTACGGTGTGTCGGTTTAAGGGGGCGATTCGGGGGGGCGATTGAGGCGCAGGACGGCGTTAGGAATGCCGTAGCGAGTCCCGGACGGCTGCGACAATTCCTGCGGCTTTCGTCCAGGTTTCTTCTTCCTCTTGCTCGGGCACGCTGTCGGCGACAATCCCCCCACCGACCTGAAACTGCCACCACCCGCGTGAGCAGGTCAAGGTTCGGATCATGATATTCCAATCCATGTCTCCGCTAGTCGCGATGTATCCCAAGGACCCGCAGTAGGGTCCTCGAACCGTTGGCTCCAGTTCGGCGATGATCTCCATAGCGCGGATTTTCGGTGCGCCGGTGATGCTGCCGCCTGGAAAAATAGCGGCCATCAACTGGCTGATTCCGACCGACTCGCGAAGCCGTCCACGGATCGAACTGACCATGTGCAACAAGAATGGAAACGTCTCGATTTCGCAGAGTCGATCGACCGAGAGCGAATCGATCTCGCAGACTCGCGACAGGTCGTTTCGGAGCAGATCGACGATCATGATATTCTCAGAGCGGTCTTTCTCTGAGAGGCTCAGCTCCTCCTTCAGTCTCGCGTCTTGCTCGCTATCACCCGTCCGACGCCGTGTGCCTTTGATCGGTCTGGTTTCGATCCATCGATCGCGCACTTGAATGAAACGCTCTGGCGATGCGCTGACGATTTGAGAATCGCCCAGATCGAGATAACCGGCAAAGGGAGCGGCGTTGACTTTGCGCAACCGAAGCACCAGCTCGCTCGCAGCGCAGCGCTCGGGGCAGAGCAAACGCTGCGAGAGATTGACTTGGAAAACATCACCGGCCAGGATGTACTGACGCGTCCTCTCGACGGCCTGCCGGTACAGAGGGCTATCAAAGTTACCGAGCCATCCACCGCCGAGTCGCGTTTCGTACTGCATGGCGCTGAGCCCATGAGCCATGGCATGGATGCTCGTTGTCTTAGCCAACGACTCGGTTGGAATTCTCTGGCCTGCGATGCGATCGAGGAAGGACTCGAGCCGACTCTCTGCGCGTTGCTTGCGCTCTGAGTCAGAGATGGACAATTGGCTCAACGTCCCGAAACCTTGGGAGAAAACCCAACCGCGATCCTGCTCGGGAGACTCGCCATGCTCCCATGCGAAAACGACATCGTAGAGCCCGAGCCAACAAATCGGCAATCCGAACTCATCGTGGGACGCGTTCGGGAGCTTTTCAAAGCATCGCCCAAACTCGTAAGCCAACATGCCAGCGATCCCGCCTTGGAACGGCACGGTTCCTGCGGTCGGCGCGCGATAGTGATCGAGCCATCGCTCGATCGTCGCGAGGGGATCGGCGATAGGATCATCGATCGCGAAGACGTCGACCGGATCGGCCGCCAGAAAACTAAAGCGACTTCGGGGGTCGTTGCGCAACGCGCTGTCGAGCCAGATGCAACCCGGCAATTTCGAGAGCTGAGAAAAAACTACCTCCGGAGTTGCCCCCGGAGGTAGTTCTCTTTGGATCGGTTCAAACACGCTGAGACGTCGGTCCTAGTGGTGATGGTGATGGTCGATGAGCAAAAGTTTTTCTTCCTTGCCGTCGATTTTGGCAACGAGTCGAGCTTGGACCCCCTTCTCATCTTTGTCGCTCGCGCCGACAAGAGTCAAAAGCTCTTGGTCCTTGATTCGAAAAATGGAGCCGGCGATCTTGGCCGTTTCCAGTGGCTCGAGCTTGAATTTTTTCTCCTGACCACTCGAAGTTACGACGACTTCGACCGACTCGATCTTGTTGCCACCGCTGACGAGTTCCTCGAAGTACACCGTCAGGGTTTGCTCGTCCTCGTCATGGGCCCATTCGAAGTGGGTCGTCGCGTTGGTATCGAAGTGCGCGATATGACCGCCGTTGGGGCCGTGCTCGGGATGGTCGTGCCCCGCATGATCGTCCTTCTTGGCCGCTTTGGAATCTCCACCCTTGGCGTCCCCATGGTCATGTCCGGCGTGATCGTGCCCAGCGTGATCGTGCCCAGCGTGATCGTGGTCGTGGGCAGCCGAACCGGACTTTGAGCCACCGGTCTTCGGGGCATCGCACCCGACGGCGACAGGGATGCTTGCAATCAGGCTCAGTGCGATCCAGTGCGAAATTTTCATGGCAGGTTTTTCCTTAAACGGTGGCGATTGGGGGCGTAAGCCGATGACGTTAACGACGTGGATCTATTGTACGCAATCCGTCGGTTTCGGTTCGAACTTACCTCGTTTTAGCTTGCAATTCCCGTTGGCAACTCGGGTCGCTAGCCACCGGCTGGCCGATCGCTTCGACCGGATGGGTGAAAAGGTACCTCCATACGTCTTTGTGCAAATAATTCCCATCTGCATCCCGTACGGCGGCTTTCCCGGGGGTGACGCAACTGTGGGCCCGTTTTTCATCGCCACCGACCTGTGCTTCGGTGATGAGCCGTCGGGTGTGGCCGTAGGGAGGCTGCTGCTTGTCGACGTCGACGATCGGACCATAGGCTTGCAATCCTAGCAATTCCCAGCTTCGGCAATAGTGATCCCCTGACCAGCCGGTATCGAGCACATGGGAGAAGCCGAAAAAACGCTCTTTAGGGGTCGCCGAGGGGAGGCCCTGCCACAACTCGTACTGATCCCTTGGTCCGCAGAACATGACCACTCGGTCGACTTTCTGATGCAGGGCGAATCGCGCCGAGGTCGTCGCCCCGTGGGAAGCCCCCGAGAGGATGACTCGGTCCCAGAGGACTTGTTTGGAATTCTTCGAGTCGCGTTGCAGGTAGTCGCCCCAATGACCCTCGGGGTCCTGCTGCTCGAGCCAACCCAAGAACTGCCCTACCCTTTCGGCAAGCCCGTCGGGCCGATCGATCGAGACGAGCTCGCTGAAGTCTTCGCCAGTGGCGGCCTCGAGCCTGATTTTACCGAGCGTGTAGCGATCCTCAGGAGGTGGCTCTTTGCCAAAGCGATTGAACCATCCATTGGCGTAATGGACTCGTAGGACATGGAATCCCTCGTCGGCCAAAAAATGAAATAGCTCTGGGCTATGCCCCATGAACCAAACGACCAACTTGCCCCGCATCGGCACACTAGGTCGACGGCAAGCATGTCCTAGATCGACCGGCTTGCCATCCTTTTCTAGATGGAAGTCGATCTGCGGATAGGCCTTGGCGCGAGGATCGACAACGCTGGCCCTGGCGCTGAACTCGCGGTAGGTTTTCGGGTCGGCTTTCGGGTCGGCTTTCTCTTGCGGATCCAAGTCGATAGCCCCAGTAGCCCCAGTAGCCACAGTAGCCACAGTAGCCACAGTAGCCACAGTAGCCACAGTAGCCACAGTAGCCACAGGGCTCGCGATCGCTTGGCCGATGTGAGGATCGATCTGCAGACCTAAACCAAACCAGGCGATCGCGGAAGCAATCGCAGGAGCGATCACCGAGGAGCTTACCCATCGAGAACTCCAAATACAGAACGTTGCGGTGTTCTGCGATTTACCCTTGAGCGATATACTTTTTAACATTCGAGGACCGTTAGGTTGGATCGATGTATTGGATCGATAGGTTGGAAAGTGGAATTCGACGTTGGCAAGTATACCCGGAGAGGCGAGTGAAAATATACTTCACCGATCGGTTCGTTTTACCGCTCCCCGAGGGGCATCGCTTCCCGATGTCCAAGTATCGGCGATTGCGAGATCGGCTGATCGCAAGTCCAGTGCACTTTGGGGATGTGTTCCTTGAGCCTCCGGCGGCCAGTGACAGGGAACTCAAACTCGCCCATGACCCTGAGTATGTCGATCGTGTCGTGCGTGGAGAGTTGACCGCAAAGGAGCTTCAGCGGATCGGGTTTCCTTGGTCCCCAGAGATGGTCGAGCGATCGCGACGCAGTTCCGGTGCCACGTTGGCTGCAGCCCGTACGGCCATCGGTGAGGGGATTGCGGTGAACCTAGCCGGTGGCACGCATCATGCCATGCGAGGGACAGGAGAAGGCTACTGCGTGTTCAACGACGCGGCCGTAACGATACGCACTCTGATGGATCAGGGGTTGATCGCAAGAGCTTGTGTGATCGATTGCGATGTGCACCAAGGGAACGGAACGGCGGAAATTTTAGGACACCAGAACGATGTCTTTACGTTCTCGATCCACTGCGCGAAGAACTTTCCATCGCGCAAGCATCCGAGTCACCTCGATATCGACTTGGACGAGGGGACAGGTGACATGGCGTATCTGGCCAAACTCGAGCAGGGATTGGCCGAGGTCATGGCCTCGGGTCCTTACGATCTTGCGATTTATCTTGCCGGTGCTGACCCTTATGCTGGCGACCGGCTCGGTCGGCTGACCCTGAGCAAAGAAGGGCTGCGTATGCGCGACCGCTTGGTTCTGGATATCCTGATGGAACGCAGGATACCCATCGCCGTAGCGATGGCCGGAGGGTATGCTCCGAATGTTGAAGACATAGTCGATATCCACGCGATGACGGTTTTGGAGAGCGCTCGGATCGCATCGTTGTACTGTTAAAAGCCACCAAGAAAATCATGGAAACGCAAAACGAGACAGAATTCGAGGATCGGCATTGGCTGGCGATCGAGACCTCCGGCCAAATCGAATCGGAGGAACTCTGGGAAAGCATCTACGCGCTTCGAAAACTCGGGACGGCCAGGGTGCTTTCGAAGGCTTTGTCGTGGTGCAAAGATCCAGCTCCATTTCGGCGATCCGTCGGCGTATCGATCCTGGCGCAGTTCGGCAAGGACACCAAAGCCTATCCGCAAGAGTGCCAGGCGATGATCCTTGCGATGATCGCCAAGGAGCAGGATCCTGAGGTCATCACCTCCTTGATCAGTGCGGTCCACTTTCGGGAGTTGCCCGACGCGGCAGCTTGGTTGATCTCCCTGGCCGAGCACCCACTGGAAGACGTCCGCTGGCGAGTCGCCTGGGCACTGCCGATCCCCAACATGCGCGACCTTGCGATGGTTCGCTTGAGCTTGGAGACATTGCTCAAGCTTATGGAGGATTCGGAGCCGGAGGTTCGCGAATGGGCCACCTTCTCGATTTCGATCACCCAAGAGGATACCCCTGCGATCCGAGAGGCGTTGCTCGCACGTTTGAGCGATTCGGATTTCGGAACTCGGAGCGAGGCGGCCGTGGGACTGGCCGATCGCAAGGAACCCAGAGCCATCGCGCTATTAGGTCAGCATCTGCGATCGGACCGTGTTGGAGAGCTCTTTGTGGAAGCGGCCGAGCTTTATGCCGATTCGAGCTTGAGGCCAGCCTTGCTGGGCTTGAAAAAGTGGTGGGATGTCAATCCCGAGCTCTTGGATCGGGCCATAGCGGCCTGCTCGTAGAGGATCCCAAGTTCCACTCCAAATGGCTTTGGTTACAACGCACCATGCAAAGAAATTGAAACACAGAGGCACCAGAGACCACAGAGGGAACTAGAGCATTTCACTCTGTGGTCTCTGTGCCTCTGTGTTTCCCTGCTTTTGGGTTTCCCTGCTTTTGGCTCAGCGTAAGTCGCGTATAAAAAGATTCAGGGCGTCTTGAGGCCGACAGAATCGCATGGAATGCGACAATGCGAACGGAACGCACATCTACCTTCACCTCCTCCTCCCATTCCCTCTTTCTCCCATTCCCTCTTTCTCCCATTCCCTCCTTTTCACCTTCTCTTGTTTTCCCTTTGCGTCCTTGCGCCTTTGCGCCTTTGCGTTTTCAGTTTTGCGTTTTCTGTTTTGCGTTTTCTGTTTTGCGTGGCTTCAATCTCCAGCCGATTTCCACTGCAGTCGACCGATGGCTTTGGCCAAACCTGTCACCGGATCGACGTCGACCCAAGTGGCAGCCAGGCGGACGTCTTCGGTCGCGACATGGAAGGTGTTTGGGTCAAAGGTCAAGGTGGTTTTCAAGACGGGCTGAATTTCACGTCCGAGAATACTCCTGTAAGCACCCGTCATTCCGATGTCGCATTGAAAGGCCGTCCCATTGGGCAGGATCTGCTCGTCGGCGGTGGTCACATGCGTGTGGGTACCGAGCACGGAACTGACTCGGCCATCGAGAAAGTACCCCATCGCCTGCTTGTCGCTGGTCGCTTCGGCATGCAAGTCGATGCAACGGATGCGGACCTCGGTCGGGATCTTTTCGAGGACTTGCTCGACGGCTTCAAAGGGGCAATTGACCGGACGCATAAACACGCGTCCTAAGAGACTTATAACAGCCACGGGAATTCCCGCCTGGGTCTCTACGACGCAGTAGGTCTTGCCAGGTGCCTTGGACGGAAAATTCGCGGGTTTGACGATGTTCTTGCGGGTCGAGAGGATCTCTTGAATCTCGCGTTTCTTGTAGATGTGATCTCCGAGGGTGATCGCATCGGCCCCCGCCGAGACGAGTTGCTCGTATTGCTTGGCCGTCAACCCGGCCCCCTCGGCTGCATTCTCTGCATTGACGATGATTAGATCGCAGGACTGTTTTCGCAGCGGCTCGATCATCGAGCAGACGATGGCCATCCCCGGCTTGCCGACAACATCTCCGACATGAACGATCCGAACCGAATCGGACGACTTGGCAGGGAGATTAGGGTCATGGTTCATCATGCGATCTTCGGCGTTCGTCGCTCATAGAATCGATCCACAGGGCCAGTTCGATTATAAGACATCCTGAGCGATTGGAACGGCTTCTGGCTGGCCACCTAGGTGGTTTTTGTGTCGTTCGAATCGGGTCCATCCCCCGAGATGGTTCCGAAATCGACGGTCTTGTCGAAATCCTTTGACTCGACGATCGTTCTCCAGGACTGGTCGTTCTCGGCGGGCCGGGCACTGGGCATCTGCGTGAGCAACTGCGTTTCGGAATGGGGGGGATTTGGCTGAGGCTGGGACTTTGCTTGGGATTTTGCCTGAGGTTTCACGAGCGAACTGGCTTGGGAACCTCCGGTGCTTGGGCCATCGGTCGGGAGCGGATCGATCGACGGATTCGAGCCCCGTTCGTAACGACTCCACCAAGCGTCCGCATCGTAGATGGTCCAAGCGTCGCTAGCGGCAAGCCGGTGGAGCAGGTTGGAAAGATCGCGAGCCGTCTGTGGTCGTTTGGATCGATTCTTTTCCAAGCAGGACATGATTGCGTGCTCGAGTTCCGAGGTGAAGGATTTACCGGCCCGAACCGAGGGGGCCAGCGGGACGGCATCGACGTGCAGTTGGCACAGTTCGGCCAGCGAGGATGCTTGGAAGATCGGCGCTCCTGTCAGGAGGAAGTAGCCCACGGCGCCGACGGCATACAGATCGCTCCGAGCGTCGACGAGATCGGGGGTTTGGATCGACTCGGGGGACATGTACAAAGGGGTCCCTGCCATCCCTTCTTGGTGCTTGTTCCGTTTGGCATCGTCGACGGCTCGAACCAGTCCAAAGTCCAAGAGTTTCACAAAGTCAGGCACACCGCCGCGTCGATTGAGCATGACGTTTGCCGGCTTGATATCGCGGTGCACAAGACCCATCGAGTGGGCTTCGAACAGCGAGCTACAAAGCTGGTCGAGGATTTTTGCAACCCTGCCTTCGGGTTGCGGACCATATTTGTCGACGAGGTCTTGGAGATTGATCCCATCGAGGTACTCCATCGCATAGTAAAAGACTCCCTCGGGGGTCCTTCCATAATCGTAGATGGCGATGGTGTGTGGATTGTTGAGATTGCAGGTGATTTGGACTTCTTGTTCGAAGCGGTTGATGGAAGTCTCATTGACGCGTTCGACATTCAGGAGTTTGATCGCACTTTGCCTGCGCAGCATCGCATGATGCCCTCGGTAGACGGTTCCCATGGCTCCTTCGCCGAGCTTGACATCGAGGCGATATTGTCCGAGTTGTTTGGCTTCCACAGCCGCTTGTCTAGCTTCTCGTTGCAGACGACCGACGATGATGGTGAAGGCCAAGATCGCCATGGTCGCCAAGGCCAAAAGTCCGAACATCGTGTAAAAGGCGCGGCGCAAGATATTCAAGGGCTCAAAGGCTTCGGCGTAGTCGATCTCCGTGACCAAACCAAACGAATAATCCTTGAGCCATGTCCAAACTCCGACGACCGGTACGCCTCGATAGTCGCGGTATCCTCCGATATCGATCCCATCTTTCTGATCCATCAATTGCGCCGCGGCCTTGGTGAAAGCCAACTCGCTTCGCCGAGACTTCGGTCGAAATCCCTTAGTCATGTCTCCACCGGGCTCGCGAAGCTGGATATTGAGAATCGACTCAGCGTTGTCTCGGTCGGGAAGCACCCCAAGGAGAATCAGGTCCTCGTCGAACCGACTGCCCGAGACCATCAAACCCTGGGCATCGACCGCGTAAGTCTCGCCGGAGCGACCGATGCGCCCGAGTTGGATCAGACGGGTGAATTCGCGATCGGGTCGGATGCGTAGCGACAGCGCTGCGATGATCTGTAGGTCTTGATCGAGGACAGGCACGCAGACAAACATCGTCGGAACACCGGTCTGAATTTTTCCTTGTGCATCGGCGATCGGAACGCGGCTTGCAAAAGGTGGTGAGACTGTCGGTTGGTTGTCGAAAACCTTGGAAAGGAAGCTCTCGTGCTCTTGGAGCTCCTTACCGATGAGCTCTCGATGGTTCGATGCGATGACCACATGTTTCGGATCGGAGATCATGTAGCCTGAAAACTCGTAATTGGCCAGCGTCGGCGCAACCTCTTGTTCAATCTCTTCAAGCAATCCGATCTGTTCCTTGCCGTCGCTCTGTGCCAATCCACCCGTACTTCGAAGGGTCTTGACCAACTTCTCGACGTTCTGTCGAAGATCGCTCTGATTGGCCAGCGTCCTGGCGCTGGTCTCCTGCTGAGCAAGCCACTTGAGCACCATCGATTTTTCGACTTCGAGCAAGGTCGACAATTGCGATTGGAGGTTTGCCTCCATCGTCAATCGAATGCTGCGGGTGATCAGATACCCGATGAGCGATAGCAGCAGCACAGCCAGGATCGGCCAGAGCCACAGTTGTCGGCGAAGCAGCAGCGTGGTGCGTTGGATCCTGTTTCCCATCGAGGTCCGCGCAAAGGTCATGTGCGCTTTGCGGGCTTCGTCTTGGACTTTCGGCTCAGACCACCAACTCTTGATCGTTGACCACATCGTTTGCTACTGCCTAAACAATGCCTAAAACCGGCACTATCGATTCAAAACGAACCGGGGGAAATCACCTTACGTCTCCCCCATGTTCACACCGTCGGACGAATCAACGGTAGTTCGCGATTCCCTGGCAAGGAGCCTTTGGGCGAATTTTTTTCCAAGAAACCCTCAGTTTGACGATCGATCCGGTCCCGAGAGTCGATTAGCGGCCAGGGGAACTGCCACCGAGAATGTTCTTGAGCGCATCGCGCAGGGGTCGGCGGGGGGCCTCGGTTTTGCTTGGGTCTTTGCCGGATCCATCGATCTCCTGGACATTGACCTCCTGGCCATCGATCTGCTGGCCATCGATCTGCTTGAGCGATCCGCTCTTGGCCTGGGTGTCCGAACGTGCCTTGCGCTCGAGCCTGCGTGCCCGCAGCTCTTTGATCAAATCGACGGCCGCACCGATGGCTTCGTCAGCCTTCCCGCCGGTAACGCCACCGGCCAAGTCGATCAGGGCCGCTGTTCCGGGAGCCTCATCGCCAAGAGCGGCGCTGACGAGCGAAAGCAGATCGGCCGAGTCGCCCCGCAGGGACTTCCAGTCGACAAAAGGGGAATCGATGGTCCCTCGCACCGGCAGGGTCACTTGAGGAACCCCGATCTGCTGGACCGACTCTCGCCGAGCGAGCATCTCCAAAGGGACCGGGACGCCCAAGCCCAGATCGATTTGTCGATCGACCAAGCCGACGGTGCCAGAGGTCGAGAGCTGGAGCCGCTGATCGATTTTCGGAAAGCCAACCTGCACGCCTCGATGCTCGACTCGACCATCGGCCAACTGGACTTGGATGACCGATCCATCGATAAACACCAATTCCTGAGGAATATCGGTCTTGCGAAGTTTCGCGATCATATCGATGATATTCACAACGATGGGTTCCGAGGGTCCGCTGCGCACTTCATGAAGGATCAGTTCGGCTCGCCCTTTGGCGTACTCAGGACGTTCCAAGGGTATTTCTAGTTTGTCGAAGTTGAGCGAGACGCGACCGTCGAACCAAGCGGACTTGGCAAGCAGCGGGACGGCCCGTCCGAGTCCTAGCCGCACGAGTTCTTGGGTTACCTGAACCTCGTCGAGCAATCTCGTCGGCGCAAAGATCAAGCGGGCATCGCCATCGAGAGCCAGATAATGCAGATCCAGATCGACAGGGGGAATGACCATCAACTCCTCGTCGTTATCCTGCCTTCGGACTGCAACCGAGAGACCCTCGACGACGACTTGGATATCCACTTTGGGCTTGGTCTTTGCCTGATCGGACTTGGGCGCCAAACTTGAGTTTTCGATCGACCGTGCCAGTTTTTCGATATTCGATGAGTTCTCGAGCATCTCGACGTCTAGTTTCGGTTTGCGAATCGTGAGCTTGCCGAGATCTCTTCCGTAGAGAAGGTAGCCGAGCAAGGATCGATTCGAGGCGATCGATTCGATTGAGAGCAAACTGCCTGGTCGATCCGATCGATCGCTCTGCTCGAGTTCGATCCCATGCAGAGACAGGGGTCGGAACCATGCGAATTGAGCCGACTCGATCTTGAGTCGAAAGCCTTCGATGGCCAGTTGATCGACCAGACGCTGATAGAGCCATTTGGAACCCAGGACCGACGGGACCGCGCCGAGCAGGGCGACGATTCCTATCAACCCGACGAGCAGCCAGAGCGACCATCGTCGGAGCAAGGGTTTGGGCGGTCGCAGAGTTTTTTCGTCGGACAGATTCACTGGCGGATTCATTGGCGGAGTCATCGAGCGGTCGGATTCAATAGAGAGAGAGACTTAAGTAAACTCCACCCAATGGGATTGGATGTAACGCTCTTGAGGCTTGAACCTCGCTTTGTAGTTCAAGTGGGAGTTTTCCTCGACGTAGAGTCCAAGGTACACCCAACGCAGACCGGCGTTTTGGGCCATCTGAATCTGTTTGAGGACCGAGTAGGATCCCAAGGATAATTTGCTGTGCGCCGGATCGAAATACGTATAGACGGCCGAGATTGACAAAGTTCCCAGATCGATCACCGAGAGGGCCACCAGAGCGTCCTCAAGGTAGTACCGCAATTCCAGGGTCGAGTGGCAGCAGGTGGTGACCAAAAACCCTTCGTATTCGAAAGGGCCGTAGTCGCCGTCTCCGTGGGATAAATCCCTGAGGCCACGGTGGAGATTGAAGAGCCGAAGTTTCTCCTCGGAGTACTCCGGTGTACCGATCTCCAAATGCAACAGGCGATCCCCTCGGTTGAGAATCCTCCGCCAGGAATCCGACCAAACGAATTTGGAAACGTCGATTCGGACCGCTTCGCAAGCCTGGCAGCCGTTGCATGCGGTGTAGTAGGCAAAGCGGCCCGAACGCCGCATGCCTTGGGCGAGCATGATGTCGAACTCATCGGGGCTGACCAATCGTTCGGGGACGATCAAGGGCATCTGAGCGGTCCGCTCGGGCAGATACGAACATGGGTGGGCATTGTCCATAACGGCCAGGATTGGCAAGCTGATAGGCGTACGATGCTCGGTCAGGTCCTGCATGGATCAGCCAAATGTTTTTCCTAGAGCTTTGGCGATGACGTTGCAACGGTTCATCATCTCTTGGAACTGTTTGAAGTCCAAGGACTGGTAGCCATCGCTCATCGCTTTTTCGGGATTCGGATGCATTTCAACGATCAGCCCATCGGCCCCGGCCGCAACGCTCGCGGCGGCCATGTCGGCCACTAAGTACGAGTGGCCCGTGCCGTGGCTCGGATCGACGATCACGGGCAAGTGGGTTTTGCGGTGCAGATAGGGAACGGTTGCCAAGGGCAAGGTAAAGCGGGTATGGGTTTCGAAGGTTCGGATGCCGCGTTCGCAGAGCATGACATCAGGGTTTCCTTCATTGAGGATGTACTCGGCGGCCAAGAGCCACTCTTCGATCGAGGCGCTCGGACCGCGCTTGAGCAACACAGCCCTTCCGGAGCGTCCGACGGCTTCGAGCAATCGGTAGTTTTGCATGTTGCGAGCGCCGATCTGCAACACATCGGCGTACTTGGCGACCAATGGCACATCCTCGGTACTCATGACTTCGGTGACCACTGCAAGACCCGTCTCTTGGCGAGCGAGCGCAAGGAGCTTGAGCCCTTCTTCTTTCATCCCTTGGAACGAATAAGGGCTAGTGCGGGGTTTGAAAGCTCCCCCGCGCAGGGCCGTGCCACCGGCAGCCTTAACCGCTTTGGCGCTCTGGACGATCTGCTCTTCACTCTCGACCGAACAGGGCCCCCCGATCACACCGATAACGCCGGCACCTGCTCGGAACGGACCGACCTTGACCTGTGTCGATTCGGGTTTGAGTTCCCGAGAGGCCATTTTGTAAGGAGCCAAAATCGGCATCACTTCGGCCACCCCCGGAAAACTCTCGAACGATTCGACCTTGACCATCCGCTCGTCGCCGACTGCTGCGATCACCGTGCGCTCGGTACCCCGGATCACGTGGGCCTTGAGCCCAAGCTCTTGGACACGCTTGGTGACATTGTCGATCAGCTCGTCGGCGACGTTTTGGTCCATGACTACGATCATGCGATGGGTACACTTTCCCGGAAACAGGTAAGACAGGTTGGATCGAAAGCTAACGTTAGGCCGCGCACAACAAAAAAACCCCAAGGACCCTGGGGTCTTGAGGTTCTCTTTGCTCGGATTCTCACAGACCAAAGTATCCGAAACCTATCCTGGATTTTCAAGACCGCGAAGTCAAGTATTTATTCGATATTTGATCGATTCAAGCGACCTTTCCCACGAGAGTACGAGCCGGGCGGTGCGCTTTGGCCTGAGTTTTGCATCCGTAGGATCCAACACGATTTTTGACTGCCAAAGAGTCGTACAGAGTCGTTCCAAAGAGTCTTACAAGGGAGAACAGAAGATGCCATTTCGCATGGATAAACTGACCATCAAAGCTCAAGAGGCGATCGTCGGGGCCCAGTCCTTAGCCACTTCGCAAGGAAACCCCGAAATCGAAGGCCTTCATCTTTTGTCGGCCTTGCTCGAGGATCCTGCGGGGGTCGTGGTCCCCTTGCTGAAAAAAATCGGCGCCCAAGTCGATAAACTCCAATCGACGACGGCAAGCGAGCTTCAACGGCTTCCTAGGTCCAGCAGCAATCGGCAACCGGGCATCAGCGCTGCCTTGCAAAAAGGTCTCGAGGCGGCAGCCTCAAGCGCCGAGGGGATGAAGGACGAGTTTGTCAGTACCGAACACCTGCTTCTGGGACTTTGCAAATCCGAAAAGAACACCTCAGAGCTTTTGAAGCTCTTTGGCGTGAACGAAAAAGAAATCCTCCAAGGACTCCAGACCGTCCGCGGCAGCGCTCGGGTCACGGACCAGAGCCCTGAGGGGAAATTCCAAGCTTTGGAAAAGTACGGGGTCGATCTTGTCGCACAAGCGTCCAAGAACAAGCTCGATCCGGTCATTGGCCGGGACAACGAGATCCGACGCGTGATCCAAGTCCTCTCGCGACGGACCAAGAACAACCCGGTCTTGATCGGCGAGCCGGGGGTCGGCAAGACGGCGATTGCCGAAGGTCTCGCGCAGCGGATCGTCCAAGGGGATGTTCCGCAATCGCTCAAGAACCGTCGTGTGATCGCCTTGGATATGGGCGGCTTGGTCGCCGGCACCAAATTCCGTGGCGAGTTCGAGGAGCGACTCAAGGCGGTGATCCGCGAGGTCAAGGACGCCGAGGGAGAAGTGATCCTTTTTATCGATGAACTCCATACCGTTATCGGTGCCGGGTCGGCCGAAGGCTCAAGCGACGCGGCCCAGCTTCTGAAACCTGAGCTGGCCCGGGGGCAACTCCGTTGCATCGGCGCTACGACGCTCGATGAGTACCGCAAACACATCGAAAAAGACGCCGCCCTCGAACGACGCTTCCAACCGGTCTATGTCGGCGAACCGAGCGTCGAGGATACCATCTCGATCCTTCGGGGGCTCAAGCCCCGTTATGAAACCCACCACGGGGTCAAGATCCGCGACTCGGCCTTGGTCGAAGCTGCCAAGTTATCGCACCGCTATATCGCCGACCGCTTCTTGCCCGATAAAGCGATCGACCTTGTCGACGAAGCCGCAGCGCGCTTGGCCATGGAGCGCGACAGCGTCCCGACCGAAATCGATTCTCTCCAACGCCGCCTGCGGCAACTCGAATTGGCACAACGCCAACTCAAAGAGGAAACCGACGAGAGCACCGACGGGGCACTTGAAGGAATCGAAACCGAGATGGCCAGTGTGCGACAGCAAGTCGCCAGCCTTCGCGAACAATGGGAGGCCGAAAAGATGGGGCTCTCGGATGTCAAGTCCGTGCGCAAAGCGCTCGATCAAGCCGAATCGGATTTCCGCAATCTGGAAAACGGGATCAAGGACAAGCAATCCTCGGGGCTTGCCGTCAACGAGGCAGATTACCAGAAACTCTTTGAACTCGACCAGAAGCGTCGGAAACTCCGAGAGCAACTCGAACATGAAGACGTATCGAGCCAGAAAGAAGAAGAACATCCCAAACTTTTGCGGACCGAAGTGACCGCAGATGAAATCGCTCAGGTCGTCAGTTCCTGGACCGGTGTGCCCGTGACCCGAATGCTCGAGACCGAACGGGCCAAGCTGCTAGTCATGGAAGAGCGACTCCACCTGCGGGTCGTCGGCCAGGACCAAGCCGTCGAGGCCATCAGCAATGCCGTCAGGCGCAGCCGCAGCGGCCTGGGCGATGCAAACCGACCGATCGGCTCGTTTCTGTTCCTAGGACCGACCGGGGTGGGGAAAACCGAATTGTGCAAAGCCCTCGCCGAGGTCATGTTCGACGACCAGACGGCGATGGTCCGAATCGACATGAGCGAGTTCATGGAACGGCATACCGTGAGCCGACTCGTCGGTGCCCCTCCGGGATACGTCGGATACGAAGAAGGAGGACAACTGACCGAAGCGGTTCGCCGACGTCCTTACAGCGTCGTACTGCTCGATGAAATCGAGAAGGCTCACAACGACGTGTTCAATCTGCTTTTGCAGGTCCTCGACGATGGTCGTTTGACCGATGGCCAGAACCGAACGGTCGATTTTTCCAATACGATTGTCGTGATGACCAGCAACGTCGGCAGTCAGATGATCCAACGCATCGCCGAAGAGGGCGGCGGCGAGGATGAGATGCAGCGGGCCGTGCAAGAGTCACTCAAGAGCAAGTTTCTGCCTGAATTCCTCAACCGGATCGACGAGACGATTGTCTTCGAACCGCTCCAACGCGAGCAGATCCACAAGATCGTCCATCTGCAGCTCAAGCGACTGGAAAAGCAACTTGGCGAATCTCACTTCAAACTGTCCGTGAGCGAACGGGCTGTCGATGCGATTGCCAACGAGGGCTACGATCCGACCTACGGCGCACGTCCTTTGAAGCGAGTCATCCAACGTCGATTGCAAAACACGATCGCCACGGAGTTGCTCAAACGCGACGCGACGCAAGGTGGAAGTCTCCTGGTCGACTACGTCGACGGGAACTACACCATTGAGGTGCAAGACGCAACATAGGCTTGCAAGCCCGGTAACCCTCTTAAGCCCGGAGGGGATATCCCGCAGAGATCCGGCTGCCAGCCTCACGCCTCACGTCCGCTCCATCCAACCGCTTGGCCCCCGTTCTCCACCGGGGCTTTGGCCGGGGGAGTAAGGGGCGGGGGGGTTGAGGGGGCCGACCGCGCGGAAGGCTGCTTGGCTGTAATGGCCCATGCAGATTGGCATTCATCAAGCCCGAAGGGCGACACATCACTCAGGGGAATGATCCTATGTGTCGGCCCTCCGGGCCTCTTGCATTTTACTATGCGCCTGCAACCGAGGCCTTCGACCTCGGCAGAGGATGTACCAGCCCTCCGGGCTTAGAAGACCAAACAGCCCGCTATTGCCTATTGCCTATTGCCTATTGCCTATTGCCTATTGCCTATTGCCTATTGCCTATTGCCTATTGCCTGATGCACAACCCGCACAACCGTCAAAGTCTCGCCAATACGGCTATTCGTTAAAGCTTTGAAACGCTGGACTGAGTTTAGGGGCTGGTCGATCTTCCA
>Ga0315904_10001502_pt1 | contig 37223 bp, 55 predicted proteins | sample LakEriMetagenome_6_FD_203529 | JGI IMG/M metagenome (GOLD analysis project Ga0315904, IMG submission 203529) | Freshwater fungal communities from buoy surface, Lake Erie, Ohio, United States - Buoy 12 MA120 | ecosystem: Environmental > Aquatic > Freshwater > Lake | place: USA: Lake Erie, Ohio... | reverse complement strand
CCTGCAAAGCCCAAACAATCCGGTCTGTCTTCTTCTTGTTCCCATGAGTGAGGTCTATCACTGACAGGAAATAGTTCTTCCTTCTCATCAAGTCTTGTAGGTACGGGAGTACGGCATTCTTGGCCATTCCTCGCTCTATACCTATTAAACGAACATCGTAACTTTTTGCTGTTTCTAAGATTCGGTTTGCTGTTTCTTTGATGTCCCATCTACCAGCCACAATAGTATCTACATACCAACCATCTTCACAAACCTTGACCACAGCAATTGCTGTTTCATCCAGGTTTTTCCTCTTGTTAGCAGCCTGCTTACTTACGTCTTCAAAGCCAGCCAAATCAACAGCGATGTAAAACTGACCGTCCCCAGGAGTATCATCGCTATCAACATATTTAATCCATTCGTCTTTGAAGAGGTCTGACTGGGCGGCTTCGAAACTAGCAAGGTATTCCTGTCTAAAACTGAAGGAAGACATTGACTTCTTTGCTGCCTCAATCTCTTTGGGATCAAGCAGCGGATTATCGAAGCTAGTGAAGTGGAAAGACACCCAATCTTCATCTTCTTCTCTCTGAGCCATCTGATACAACTCATAGAAGTGGTTCCTTCCCTTCGGTGTACCAATGAACAGAGCGCCTCCCTTAACATCACTAAGGGCTGGTCTTAGAATCTGCTCGAACACCTGTGGCTTCATATCTGCATACTCGTCAATCACGACATACGCTAGACCCACACCACGCATTGTATCTGGACGGTCAGATCCTTTAAGGTAGATCTTCCTGTCGTTTACTAAAGTTATGACCGCCGTATTCTCGTGTACAGCTTTGATAACTTCGTGACCAAGTTCCTTAAGAACCGACCACATAATATCCTTAGCCTGCTGAAAGGTTGGAGCCACATAGAAGACATCCTTCTCGGTACTCTTTAATGCTTCAATGATGAGGGTCCAAGCAGCGAGACGAGACTTTCCAAATCTTCGTCCTGCAGCAACCACTTTAAAACGGTGACTATCATTAAATACTTCCGTCTGTTTAGGATGGAGTTCAACCCTTAGGTTCGCCATCTGTTAGGCTCCTTTAGAATCATTAGACTCTTCAGAGGCCACTTCGTGGTCCACATCTATCACTTCATAACCAACTTCTTCTACGCTACGCTGTGCAATCTGTGGTGTCCCTGTTGTCACAATCTGCACCTGAATTGCGTTAGCGCGTCCGGAGGACTGCTTCTCAAAATGACTGATCGGTAGCAACCTATCGATACACATCTTGAGACAGGCCACCTGATCCTTATCGGTATCATCCATAGCCTTGCGGAGCACAGTCTCTATAACCTTCTCTCCGCTGGTGGACAGCAGTCGTGCATAAAACTCTTTAATCCTAGCGGCTTCACCAGGAGGACGACCTACCACACCACGATTCTTCTTTGCTTCAATGTCTGCCTTGCGAGGTCTGCCACGCTTCCTCTTTTTAGAGGACACAGACACATCAGACAGAGGTTCAGTGTTAGACACTAAATTCTCCTCTACATAGTATTTACATAGTTTAATGTAGTAGGAAGTTTACATAGTGGTATGTAGCAGTATGTAGACTAGAAGGATAATTATGAATATTATCTTCTTAGTATCGCTGATACGATAACTAGTAATTACTAGTCACTTCTTAAGCGATAACTAGTAACTTCTTAGGCGATTAACTGCACAGATCTATATAAGGAGATCTTGTTGTTTTTCTACTACACTCTTATTATAGCATATTTTTTAAGATTTGTCAAGTTAAATCTTTACTTTTGTAGCCTGGAGAGCACATCTCCTTAGTCCTAAACTGACACCTTTTTAGCTATATCTTCCTTGATTCTGTGTCACTTACCTAAGTCATTGATTTATAAGGACTTTATAGACTACTACATCTAGTCATTTTTACAGCAATTAACCCATATTTAGTAGTCCTATTTTGCCTTCTCTTGTGTGTTGTAGGCTTAGGCCATAGTTCAATTTTACCTTCTCTTGTGTGCTACAGGGTGCTCATAAAATAACACAACAACACAACCCCCTCCCCCGGTGTTAGTTAGTGCTCACTTTAGGCTCTGTCTCATTTATACCACAGTTAGTGAGTGCTTACTTGTATACAAGATAGTATGCTAGTGAGAATGATTCGCATTTACATAGTGTTGCGTAAATACAACAGGTGAGAGTGACTGTGATGCACCATATTAGAGCACTCAATGGGTTGTCTCATTTACACAACATTGTCCAGGTGTGGTATAAAAACAACACTATCCAATACCTGAGCACAATAGTCAAGTTAAGGGTTTTCCCTAGTATCTTTCCCTGAATCTATCCGTTAGAATGATTGTCATAGTAGTTAGTTATCAACCCCAAAAGAGGAAATTATGAGAATCAAGAGCGAATCAACAGGCGCGCAGCGGTTCGAAAACGAATCAAACGATTGCACGGTCAGAGCATTGGCGAATGTGCTCGGAGCGCCTTATAAGCTAGCGCATAAAATTATGGCGGCTGCCGGACGGAAACAAAATCACGGCATGGGTTTTGACGATTGGCATCCGGTTTACACTCGCCTAGGCTTGCGCCTTGTATCCCTGCACGGAACGACTAACGGGGCCAGATACATAAGCAAAAAGCTCGGGATTCAGGCAGCAGCGGGGACTACACTTGCGAATCTGTTACCAAGTTTAAGGGACGGACGGTATCTGTTGAAATATCGGGGCCATGTGTTTGCTGTTGTCAATGGCAAAGTGTTGGATTATGGAGACAACCCTGCAGGCACTAGGATTCAGGCAGTTTACAAGTTGGACAAGCAAGCGGTATTATTTGACTAATCAACACTCGGAGAAGATGAAATGCTTAGACTATCGAAAACCTCAAAGTTAGACGGTATTCTCTCTTGGTCTCTTCAGGCTCTTGAGACTTGTCCGGCTTCAATCAATTCGGAAGGGTCACTTGTTGACGCCTGCCGTGGTTGTTACGCAACAACAGGAAACTATAATTATCCGAACGTCAAAGCTCCACGGCTTGAAAATCGGGAAGACTGGAAGCGAGACGGATGGGTTTCGGATATGGTCAAAGCCTTAGATTCGCAGCGATATTTCCGATGGTTCGACAGTGGCGATATGTACTCTTTAGGGCTTGCGGAAAAGATCCTGCAGGTTATGCAGGCCACGCCTTGGGTTAAGCATTGGATGCCGACTAGAATGCTTAAATTCGCCAAGTTTCAAGCCGTTATCGATCAAATGCAGGCGCTGCCCAATGTAATGATTCGATTCTCTTCGGATAGCGTCACTGGCGATCATACTAATAAGCATGGCTCGGTTATCGTTGAGGACGCATCTAAGGCAGTGGGTTTTCTTTACCGAGCATACGAGCACGAGGGAAAATGCAACGGCTGCAGGGCGTGTTATGATAAGACCGTGCCGCTTGTCTCTTATCCGGCACACGGTAAAAAGATGTCCAAGGTAATTAAACTTATCCAAGTAAAGGGAAAATAAATGAACGCATTCGAAGCATTTCAAATCGCAGGCCTATTGTTTGCAATTGGCGCTGTAGCTATGATTCTCAAACCCTGGGATTTAGACTAAATGCCAACACTAGAGCACCGAGGTTACCTGCTACACTGGCACCACGGCAGAGGCGAGACCATTCGACAAGCGCCGGACGGATCGTGTAAGATCTTTGCTAGTATGAGAGCTGCAAAACTATCGATCACTAAACTACGAAAGGCTGAAGATGACATTACAAGAAAAGAAATACAAGATGGAAAGCATACTAAGCGCATACCTAGGGCTTAGCGACATTGTTAAGACAAGCATAGATTATGACTTGCCGTTATACTTGGATTTTGTTAAAAACCGCATGATTCAATTACGAGAGGAACACGATGAGCTGGCTACTAAGTGATAGAAGCAGACCTTGGATCGATCCATCAAAAACCGATGTGATGCGAACATGGAAGAAATTCGGTTTCGTGTCTCCGGAGGAAAGCAGGTTAAAAAATGAAGCAGCGCAATTATGTGGCGAAACACGCTCAGAGGAGCGGAGCAGGGAAACACAAAAGGAAGGAATCTAAAATGAGTTACTTACATCAGGAAGACTGGGTTCATATTGATGACCACAATAAAGAGATCCAACGATTGCAGGACCGGATCAGCGAATTGGAAACAGTCAATCGTGACATGGTGGATGATGAAGTCACTACTCTGTCAGACATCATGCTCATCAGGGATCATTATTCCGACTATAGCGATGTCAAGGAAGAGCTAGACTACATCATCAAGGCACACGATCATAGCGTAAGACGTAAAGCGCAAGAGTTCTTGATGAAGGCATATCCTAAACGAACATGGGGCGAGGACTTATGGCTTCTTGGTTGATTGCAGCGATGGGGCTGGTCTACTTGGTGGTATCGGTAGACCTATTGATCAAGGGTCAGACAGGGCTAGGAATCGCCTTTATAGGCTACGCTATCGGGAATGTAGGACTAACACTTGAGGCCATGAAATGATCGTAACCCTAATAGTCTTTCTAATCGTAGGGATTTTAACCTACCTGTTCGTCAAATACGGAGACAGAAACGATGATTAACTTCTTGCTTTTGATGTTATTTTCTGTTATCTTTGGCCTTTGGAGAGCTTATATGGAGGAAAACGAGTGACTAAACATAAAGTGTCAGGTGTGCCTTACGAGGTGGAGTTAGACGGTTACCAGCAATTCAGGACATCCGACTACACCACCACCGATGAAATGATCGCAGAGCTAGAGCGTGAGAACTTTATGCTCAGGGCTAGGATAGACCGACTAGAGGAAGAACTAAAGCGGTCCTATGATAAGGATGATCTAAAATGAGATGTCTTGCTTGCAATAGGCTTCTGACCGATTATGAGGCCACTAGACGGTCTGCATTGACCGAGGAGTTCATCGACCTATGCAATTGGTGTTTCAGCACCGTCAGCGAGGATTTAAACACTCTGGAGAGGGGTGACTTAGCCCATGAAGAAGCTGAGACAGAAGATTATGACCTAGATTTTGACCTTGACAAGGAGTTCTAACTGTGTTACCCTCTCTATATAGTATTATTAAGTTACTAAGTAGTCTCTACTTAGTAGTTACTAAGAAGTAATTATTAATAATTATCTATTTAAAGGACTAAATAGTATGGATGACCAACAACGCTTTGAAGCTGAGACAAGTCAAGAAGCAGCATATTGGTTCACTGTTTGTGACTTTGCTGACCTGTCCCTTAATCATGGGCTAGACAAGATGCTTCAGGATGTGTTACAATATAGGCAGAAACTTTTGAAAGGTAAAGAGTGATTACTGTCTTAGATGACTTTGTTGATCAGGACATTCAAGATAAGTTACTTGATTATGTCACTGATGCTAGGTTACCTTTTTTCTTAAACGAGAAAACAGTAGCAGAATCTGATACAGTGTCTGATGCAAACACCAAGGACTCGTTACAGTTGACTCACACTTTTGTTGCAGATGGTGTCCCTAATCCTAGTTGGGATCACTTTGTTATCTTGTGGTATCAGTTTATTAAGAGAACAGGAATCAATAAGCCCATTCAGAGAGCAAAGGCTAACATTACTTTTCCTCTCAAAGGCTATGAAGGGACTTACTCAGGTGCTCATGTCGATCATATGCATCATGGTGGTGTTTCTGCAATCTACTACATGAATGATTCAGACGGAGATACAATCTTCTTTGATAAGCCTGGAGTAGGTGTATTAAAGCAGAAGGCTAGAGTTAGTCCTAAGAAAGGCAGATTGGTTTACTTTGATAGTTCTGTCCTGCATTCTGGTCAGCTACCGAGTAAGTCTGAATTCCGCTGCGTAGTAAATTTAAATGTTTATAACATAGGAGAAATGAATGGGTGAGCAGCTAAAAGCACACCAGCCCTGTCCTGATTGCAATAGTTCCGATGCACTGACCTATTACGATTGGGGTAGCAGGTGTTTCAGTTGTGGTAAAGCTACTAGGTTTAAGCGTGATGAAGAACCTACTCAAACACTAACGAAGGTGAGCACTAAATTGACCAATGTCCATGAACTGACCTATCAGTCTGTCGTAGAAAGGAAACTAACTCGTGACACTTGCTTATCATATGGGATTGGCGTTAAAGACAATAGCTACTATTTTCCTTACTACTCTGGCGATACTCTTGTAGCGTTTAAGAAGCGCAATGTATCCGATAAGCGTTTCAGTGTCGAAGGTGACTGGCAGAAAGGTGCTCTGTTTGGTCAGCAATTGTTTGCCAAGGGAGGCAAGTATGTCACGATTTGCGAAGGCGAGTTTGATGCTGCGGCGGCGTATCAGATGCTTGGTTCTAAGTATCCTGTGGTTTCTGTTAGGAATGGCGCAGGTAATGCAGCACAAGATATCAAGACGAATTATGAGTGGATCGACTCATTCGAGAATGTTGTCATCTGCTTTGACAACGATGACGCAGGCCGAACTGCTGCTAGTCAGGTGGCTGAAATCATTGGAACTAAAGCCAAGATATTTAAAGGAACCAAAGACTACAAAGATGCCTGCGAATACTCCCAAGACTCAAAAGACAAAGAGTTCATAGATGCATGGTGGAGAGCAGAACGATTCACGCCTGATGGAATCATTGATGGTGCTGGACTGTGGGAACTTGTCAATCAGCCTGTCGAGAGAGCTAAAGTTCAATATCCTTTCACTGGTCTGAATGATCTTACCTATGGTGTGCGAGAAGGCGAGCTAGTGACAATCACTGCTGGCTCTGGCCTGGGTAAGTCACAATTCCTGCGCGAGATTGTGTATCACATCCTGCAAAACACGGATGAGAACATTGGTCTGATGTTCCTAGAGGAATCAGTTAAACGCACAGCCAAGAGCATTATGAGTCTATCAGCGAATAAGCCGCTACACTTACCAGACACAGAGGTTACCGATGAAGAACTACGAGACGCATTTAATAACACTCTTGGCACTGGCAGGGTTTTTCTATTTGATCACTTCGGGTCTACTGCTATTGACAATATTATTAACCGAGTTCGCTATATGGCAAAAGCTCTTGAGTGCCAGTATATTTTTCTTGATCACGTTTCTATTGTTGTTTCTGCTCAAGACAACGGCGATGAGAGAAAGGCACTAGACGAAATTATGACCAAGCTACGGATGATCGTGCAGGAGACAGGCATTGCCTTGTTCTGTGTCTCTCATCTGAAGCGGCCTGATGGTAAGGGACACGAGGAAGGTGCAGCCACTAGTCTGAGCGCATTACGAGGCTCAGGATCGATTGGTCAGCTATCTGATATGGTGCTAGGTCTGGAGCGTAACGGACAGTCTGAGGACCTTAAAGAGCGTCACACCACCAGGGTTAGAGTGCTGAAGAATCGCTTCAGTGGTTTGACTGGCCCTGCCTGTAGTCTCTACTATGATCGGATCAGTGGACGCATGACAGAAACATTTGAGGATACATCACTATGACAGACCGTGAACTAATGCAGATGGCGTTGGATGCTATGGAGTCATTTGAAAGCGGCACTAACGGGCTTTACAAAGGAGAGTTTGCAGAGGAACGCAAAGCCCTGCGTGACCGACTAGCGCATCCTGAACGCGAATGGGTTGGGCTGACGGATGAGGAAATTATAGAAGTCGTAGGTCAAATCACCACTTACCGGGGTGAATACATGGTTTGTGTTGGAAACGCCATCGAAGCCAAACTAAAGGAGAAGAACTCATGAACGAAGATGACTTTTTGCATGGTGATGATTACGAAGATATGATTGGATTTGATTTGTATCCTGAGAAGTATGAAGAGGAAATAGAGGAAGAGGAAGATACTGATGAGTCATCCTGATCAGTTCTTTGGTGATAAGACTTACTCACAGTTTGGTGAGGATCTAGTTTTGCTAAATGTGTTCCACCGCCTTGGTATTAAGAAAGGTAAATACTTCGATGTAGGAGCACACCATCCGCACAACATCAGCAACACTGCTCTGCTGTATGACCGAGGCTGGCGGGGTGTTTGCATCGAAGCTAACCCTAATCACATAAAAGCATTTGAAGAAGCTAGGCCAGAGGATAATATCCTTAATGTTGGTGTGGGTACTATCACTGGAGAGATGACCTTTTACATGATTGATCAGTACTCAGGCAGGAATAGCTTTGATAGGTCAGTGGTGGAAAGGTTTGTAGCAGAGCATCCAGAGTTTAAGATCACCGAGCAGAAGTCTGTCCCAGTTATCTCTCTTGAGTCTCTCTTTATACAATTCGGGACACCAGACTTTCTATCTATCGACATTGAGGGCTTAGACTACGATGTGTTAGCACACTCCCTTGTATGGCGCAAGCCAAAGGTTGTATGTGTAGAGAATCACGGCAAGGAAATGATGTTCGATGACTTGCTAAAACGCCTAGGATATGATAAAATATTTAACACAGTAGCTAATGGAATCTACATATATGAGGATCGCTCTTGACATTGAAACAAACAAGGCACACAACATTATTTGGTGCTGCTGCACATACGATTTAGACACAAAGGAAGTTAAGTCATGGACGGAAGCAGGAAACTTCAGAGAGTTTATCAAGAAAGCAACATTGATAGTGGGACACAACGGGATCAGCTTCGACTTTCCGATATTGAACAAACATTGGAAGACCTCGATAACAATGTCCCAGGTGCGGGACACACTGGTTATGTCAAGACTATCAAATCCGACAAGAGACAAGGGGCACAGCCTTGGGAGCCTAGCAAGTCTAGTAGGAAGAACCAAGAAGGAGTACGAAGATTTCGATGGAGGTTTAACAACCGAAATGGTTGAGTACTGTAAAGAGGATGTGACTATCTGCGGAGAACTGTACCACTATTTGCTCAAGGAACTGAGTGAATTTAGTCAGCAGTCTATCCAGTTAGAACACGAGGTAGCAGGTATCGTAGCAAGGCAGGAGAGGCATGGGTTCAAGTTGGATACGGTTAAGGCCCAGTGCCTGCTTGGTCAATGGAAGCGTAGGCTGTCAGACATTGAGGAGGAACTACAAACCATATTCACACCGATTGTCACTCAAAGGTTTAGCGAGAAAACTGGTAAGCAGTTAAAGGATGATGTCGAAGTGTTCAACCCAGGGTCTAGGCAGCAGATTGCAAAGCGCCTGATGGCTCTTGGTTGGAAGCCTGAGAAGTTCACTGAGAAAGGACAGGTGGTTGTCGATGATTCAGTCTTGGACGGAGTTGATATACCAGAAGCAAAACTTATTGCCGAGTACCTGCTCATTCAGAAACGGGTGGCTCAGGTTGAATCCTGGCTTGAGCATCTATCTGAAGACAGACGGGTTCACGGTAAGGTCATCACCAACGGAGCAGTCACAGGTAGAATGACGCACCACAGCCCGAACATGGCTCAGGTCCCTAGCAGTTCTAGTCCTTGGGGCCACGAGTGCAGAGACTGCTGGACAGTGGATGATGGTAAAGTCTTGGTTGGTGCTGATGCATCCAGCTTAGAGTTGAGAATGCTTGCACACTACATGAGAGATGAGCAGTATGCTAAAGAAATCGTTGAAGGTGATATCCACACCAAGAACCAAAATGCAGCAGGTTTGCAGACTAGGGCGCAAGCGAAGACATTCATCTACGCTCTACTATACGGGGCAGGTCCCGCCAAGATCGGGAAAATTGTTGGTGGTTCAGCAGCAGATGGTAAGAAACTCATCGATACTTTTCTTCGGAACACTCCAGCTCTCAAAGCACTTCGAGAAAAGGTTGAACGCTTATCAGAGAAAGGGACGCTACAAGGTCTTGACGGTAGGCAGTTACAGATTCGTTCCGCACACGCAGCACTTAACACGCTACTACAGAGTGCTGGTGCGATAGTTATGAAGCAGGCCCTGGTCCTCTTGGACAAGAAGATTAGGTTACTTAAACTGAATGCTAACTTTGTGGCGAATGTCCACGATGAATGGCAGATTGAATGCAGCGAGGAGGATGCAGACTTAGTAGGAGACATAGCAGTGCAGAGTATCAAAGAAGCTGGACAAGTGCTGAAGATGCGGTGTCCTTTAGATGGTGAATACAAGAAAGGGAAAACATGGGCGCAAACCCACTAGACAAAGAGGACGAGTTCTGGAATGATATGGAGGATGTAGTCTTCCTTTGCATAAAGAAGGACAGAACAATCAACATGAAGACCAGTGTTAAGGACATGGAAGACCTAAAGTCTATCTTCACTACAGCCTTTATGATGGCTCTGTTTCACGATATGAAAATCAATCCAACAGATGTTGACAAGTTGCATTAATGTGTTATAATATTATTGTAGTCATTTGAAAAGGAGAAGTAAATGGAATCAAAACCACTGAAGGTTCAGGCAGATATTATGTGGGCTTTCCTTGACACACCTAACAAGATGTCAGGGAAGTATCAAGTAGATCTCTGTAACCTGACCAAAGGTGCAATAGATGCTTTGAAGTCTATGGAAATTCCTGTGATGAACAAAGCAGACAAACCTGAGAAGGGCCACTATGTAACCGCTAAGTCTTTTAACTATCCTATCACAGCAGTAGATCAGGATGGTAACGAGATCAAAGGTAAAGTAGGTAATGGTTCTAAAGGGATAGCCCTGATTAAGCGGTATGAGTATAAGTATCAAGGTAAGACGGGCTATGGTGCTGGTATTAGCAAACTGATCGTCACTGATCTGAAGCTGTACGAGCCGGAAGCAGTAACCACTGATGATGTTCTTTAATTGAAAGGAGTTTGTATGTACATTGTAAAGCTGAATAATCGTAAGGTTTCTCTGAAGCAGTTTGCAAAAGGTTTCAAGACCTACGACTTGGCTCGTAATGCTCTGCGCCGTTATCTCACAACCCGTAATCTGGGCCGTAACATCGGACAACTCGGTTATGCGATTGAAAGGATCTAAGATGCCTACTGACAAGAAACTACAACCAGGATTTAGTTTTAGTGTGTCACCTGTGGAGTCTGTATTTGAAGTCTCGACACCTGGACTGAAGTCTGGCCTTGGTTGGGATGATGTGTTTCGTTTCTCTGTCTCTGCTGATGGCTCTGTCACTATCAATGACAACGAGTTCAGCAGCAAGAAGCAGGCAGCGCAGGCACTCGAAACAATGGCCTCATTCCTGAAGAAGTAATGCTGGCGCTCATCGATGCTGACATTGTTTGCTACAGAATTGGATTCGCTTCCGAGGATGTTGGTGAAAAGATATGCCTAGCTAGATGTGCGGAGTTTATGGAAGAGTTAGTAATGAAGCCCTGGGTAGGAGACTATCAAGGGTTTCTTACTGGCTCTAACAACTTCAGAAAGGACATAGCAGTAACAGCGCCTTACAAAGGTAATCGTACTCAGGCTAGACCAAAACACTACGAGCTAATTAGGGAGTACCTAAATAAGGCATGGGCTTGCGAAGTAATAGAAGGACAGGAAGCTGACGATGCAATCGGAATTAGGGCTTATGAGATGGAAGATGTTGAAGATTATGTCATCATGTCTATCGACAAAGACCTTAACATGATTCGTGGTTGGCACTACAATTTTATTAAGGATGAGAAGTACCTAGTCAATGATCAAGAAGCTATCAAGCATTTCTATACGCAGATCCTTACTGGCGATAGGGTTGATAATATTATTGGTCTAAAAGGTGTAGGTCCTAAGAAGGCAGAGAAGATTCTCCAGGACTGTATCACCGAAGCCGATATGTACAAAGCAGTATTGGAAGCATACGACAACGATGAGAAACGAGTTTTAGAGAACGGACAACTTTTATGGATCAGAAGAAAAGAAAACCAGATTTGGTCACCAGCCCTTTGCAGTACATCCAATGGGTAGATGCGGTAGCAGACTGCGAGTGGCTTGAGAATGTCAAAGCAGAGGTTCACTTATGTCACACTATCGGATGGGTTATTGATGAAACAGATGATGCCATTTGCATTGCTAGCACAGTATCTATGGATAACAGCAACGCCCGTATGCATATACCTAAGCAGTGGATTAAAGTAAGAAAGGAAGTGGTCTTTGAAACCGAGCAGCGCCAAGTCCAAAGGAAGACACCTGCAAAAGTGGGTAAGAGATCTAATACTAGCCAAGTTCAACCTGGAGGCAGACGATGTACGCTCAGTTAGTATGGGCGTGTCGGGGGAAGACTTGCTACTTAGTCCAGCAGCCAGACGGGTCTTACCAATCAGTTTGGAATGCAAGTCCAGAGCAGCTATCTCAGTATACGGTTATTACGAGCAAGCAACAGGGAATGCAGGAGGACACGAACCTGTCGTTGTTATTAAACAGAATCGGTCCAGCCCTCTTGTAGTTGTAGATGCGGAGTACTTTTTTGAACTATTAAGGAGATCAAGTGAAAACCTTTAAATTTACATACGAAGATATTGAATACGAGTACCGGTCTGGTTCATGGCCGCAGTCAAGTGTTATCAAAGCAAAGCATCGGTTTGATGATGACATCACTTGGGTTCCTGTGCTGTATCAGTTTGCTAAGTTCCTTGAGAGCACTGGTTACGCAGGCGTGGTAGAGAAGGTTAAAGTCGAAGACAAGTATGGATTTCATGCTGACTCAGGCTTTGAGACATACGGCTACAAAGAAGAAGAGAACGATATCAAAGTAGGTCTTGATGATGCAGAAGACGATGATGAGGATCACTACAAAGGAATAAACTAATGACTGTTCATGCCATAATCCCTGACTGTCAGGTCAAGGACGGTGTTGATCTAAGTTACCTCACCTGGGTTGGGAAGTACCTAGTTGAGAAGAAGCCTGATGTGATTGTGCAGATTGGGGACTTTGCTGATATGCCTAGTCTGTCTTCTTATGATGTAGGTAAGAAGAGCTTCGAAGGACGAAGATACAAGACCGATATCGAAGTGACAAACAAGGCTATGCAGATGCTGTTAGAGCCTATTAAGGAACACAATGAGAGAGCAAAACGAAACAAGGAACGACAGTATAGACCAAGAATGGTCCTCACTCTCGGAAACCATGAAGAAAGAATTTCCAGGGCTATCGAAGGAGACCCTAAACTTGATGGAACTATTAGCCTCAGTGACCTTGGGTACGAATCACATGGTTGGGAGGTGTATGACTACCTTGAACCTGTTGTTATTGATGGTGTTGTGTACGCTCATTATTTTACTTCTGGCGTTATGGGGCGTCCTGTAGCATCGGCTGCTGCACTGCTAGCCAAGAAGCATATGAGTGCTGTTATGGGCCATGTGCAGAATAGGCAGATTGCCTACTCCAATCGTGCTGATGGTACGCAGATCACTGGCCTGTTTAGTGGCTGCTGCTACCTGCATGATGAGGACTATCTGGGCAGTCAAGGTAACAAGTATTGGCGAGGTATCTGGATGTTGCATGAAGTCAACAACGGATCATTCGATGAGATGCCAGTCAGTCTAAACTACTTGAGGAAAAAGTATGAGCATTGATAACGCAACACCAGCAGATTGGCACAGGGCCTACTTCAAGAATGCAGAAGACCAGACTCTTGCTGATTACATTGAGAAGAAGAAACCTGCAGCTTCTCGACAGCATGGAGGCAATCACTACAAAGGCACTGAGATACAATCTTGGGATGTATTCCTTGATTGGGGTTTAGATCCTTGGGCCTGCAATGTGATTAAGTATGTTCAGCGTCATCGTAAGAAGGCAGGCAAAGATGATCTGGAGAAGGCTAAACACTATCTTGAATTTATGATTGAGAACTACGATGCCATTGGTAACAAGTACTACAAGGCTTGACTGGGCTAACGCAGACAAGGACTACAAGCGAGGACAGAACCTAATCCGTAAAGGTGACTGGGCCAATGGCTTTAAGATGCATGAGTTACGCTCACTGCCTGATGCGCTCTGGAACAAGTCTGCTAAGTTTCCTGGTGTCAAGACTAACTTTGACAGAGCACCTGTCTGGATGCCTGGGCAGAGCATTAGAAGCAGGAATGTGATCATCTGGTCAGAGGCAGGCTGGGGAGATATGCTACAGTTCTCTAGGTTCATTCCTATGATCAGGCAGGTTGCTAGTGGTGTTCATTGCGTCTATCCTGAGAATATCTCTAGTCTGCTAAAGCGCATGGATAAGTCCATACCTTACAGCCACCTTACTAGGGAATGTCCTCCAAGCTCTTACCGAGTCAAGATGATGTCTATGCCGTATCTTCTGATGGAACATGGGCTGCTCAAGCCTGAGCCAGTGGATCGCTGGTATGGGGCTGAGGGAGTCTATCGCAATCCTGCTATAGAGGCTCCTAAGCGTTCTAAACCGCTAGTGGGAATCTTCTACTCCACGGACAACAAGTCTTGGAACATGGCAGCGAAGCAAATCCCAAAGGATATCGTGGACGAGTTCATAGACCGCCATCCAGAGGTGGATTGGGTGTCCCTACAGCTTGGTGGTGGGTTCCTAAATAGTCCCTTTTGGACCGAAACAGCAGATAAACTTCAGACCCTTGATGCAGTGGTGTCTGTGGACTCAGCAATTGCTCACTGTGCCGCTAGCGTAGGTGTCCGAACCATCAACCTAGTCGGAGATGAAACAATGGCGTGTTGGCGCTGGTATCCAGTCTCAGAGCGTACCTACTGGTATGATAATATGACTACTGTCTGGTGGGATAATTACTCAGACTGGGACACAGGACTAGAGAAGGCTATGACTTATCTGGTACAAGATAAACCTAAGAAAACTAGTAGACCTAAGAAGAAAAGTGTGGTATAATATATGGCCCTGACATTAGAAGAGATCAAAGAAAGGATGAAACGATGGGATGAACTAACCATCATAGAGGAGTTGTCACTCCGTTCTGAAGAGATAGTGGAACGGTTTGAAGATGTGATAGAAGAGAATGCAGATAGATTAGAAAAACTTGTTAACTGGGAAGATTAGAATATGGATTACTACAGTCAGTTTATTGCAAAAAGCCGTTACAGCCGTTTCCTACCCACCGTCAATCGGCGTGAACACTGGGAGGAGACAGTCAATCGTTACATGGTATTCATGTACAACCACTTGAAACAGAATAAAGACTACACAATGCCTGATGATCTGTACAAAGAGATCAAGGACTGCGTTGTGAACTTGGAAGTCATGCCTTCGATGCGAGCTATTATGACTGCTGGTAAGGCGCTAGAGCGTGACAACACTGCTGGCTACAACTGCAGCTATCTACCTATCGATGATCCTAAAGCATTTGATGAGGCAATGTATATCCTTCTGTGCGGTACAGGCGTAGGTTTCTCTGTGGAGCAAAAGTATGTTAATCAATTACCTGAAGTCCCAGACCAGTTGTTTGATTCTGAAACTGTTATTTCTGTTGCGGATTCGAAAGAAGGATGGGCCAAGGCTTTACGGCAACTCATCGCTCTTCTTTATTCTGGGGAAGTGGCAAGGTATGACCTATCCAAAATTAGACCTGCAGGAGCAAGACTCAAAACCTTTGGAGGACGTGCCTCTGGACCTGGACCTTTGGATGAACTTTTTAGATTCACTATCACCAAATTCCGAGGAGCAGTTGGTAGGAAACTTACGTCAATCGAATGCCATGATCTTCTCTGTAAAATCGGGGAAGTTGTTGTTGTGGGTGGAGTACGAAGGAGTGCAATGATATCGCTGTCTGATCTGGAAGATGATCGGATGCGTCATGCTAAATCAGGAGATTGGTGGACACACAATGGACATAGAGCACTCGCTAACAACTCAGCAACTTACAATGCTAAACCAGATATTGGACAGTTTCTCCAAGAATGGACAAGCCTTTATAACAGTCATTCTGGAGAGCGCGGTATCTTCTCACGAGCCGCAAGTAAGAGTCAAGCTACAAAGAACGGAAGACGTGATGCGAATTATGACTTCGGAACTAACCCCTGTTCAGAAATCATACTACGACCCTATCAGTTCTGTAACCTTACAGAAGTCGTTGTACGAGCAGAAGACACTGTAGAGTCCTTGGCTCGTAAGGTACGCATAGCGACTATCTTAGGTACATTCCAGAGCACTCTGACGCACTTCCCGTATCTGCGTAAGATCTGGCAGAAGAACACTGAGGAGGAACGTCTTCTTGGTGTGTCCTTGACTGGTATTCTAGATAACAAATGGATGGGAGAGGTTAGTGACAGCACTGCGAAAGCTCTTGAACAACTGCGGAAAGTTTCTGTTAATACCAATGCTGAGTTTGCAGCTATTCTTAAAGTGCCTCAGTCTGCTGCGATCACTTGTGTCAAACCTTCTGGTACTGTGTCTCAGCTTGTTAATTCTGCCTCTGGTATTCATACTCGACATAGCCCTTATTATATTCGCAGGGTTCGAGGCGATAAGAAAGACCCTCTTACGAAGTTTCTGACAGAAGCAGGTATTCCTACTGAGGATTGTGTGATGCGTCCTGACAGCACTGCAGTGTTTTCTTTCCCAGTGAAAGCACCAGATAATGCTAGGACTCGTGATCACTTGACTGCTTTGCAGCACCTAGACCTGTGGTTGATGTATCAGCGCCACTGGTGTGAGCATAAGCCTTCTGTCACTATCTCTGTTAAGGAAGACGAGTGGATGGATGTTGGTGCGTGGGTATGGAGGAACTTTGATGAAATCTCTGGTATATCGTTCCTGCCTTGGGATGGAGGCACTTATCGCCAAGCTCCTTATGAGGAATGCACTAAAGAGCAGTACGAGGAACTTCTTGCTAAGATGCCTACATCAATTGCATGGGATGATCTTAAAGAGGAGGACGACAACGTGGAAGGAGCACAAACATTAGCCTGTGTAGCAGGCCACTGCGAGATCTAATATGAAACTAGAACTATCTCTTATAGCAGGAATAATGCTAGGCTTTGAGTTTGTAACAGACGAGGACGATATAAACTACTTAGTTGTTGATCTGTTGTTTATTCGTCTTCTGTTTGGCTGGCAGTAGAGTACAGGGCTTTCTCGTCTTTCCTACGCTTTACTAGACCAGGAAGCTCTTTACCGCCTGCCTTAGTCCACTGCATAAAGGCTTCAGCAGCCTCTTCAAAGTCTCCACGATTATGCTTCATTCTGATTGTGGATCTTTGGAGGTTGCCGAGGCCGACATTAAAACTGAAGGACACCAGAGCATCAAACCTACCTTGAGTGAGGCCAGTAGGACATAGTCGTAGCACACCTCGCTCGAAGTTAGCCAAGTCCTCTGCCAGGATTCTATCCACTTCAGCCATTGATAGGACTCTGTTCCAGTCCTCTGGCAATGCGATATTCTTTCTATCTTCAAACTTAACCCTTATGTGGTTAGGGTCTATAACATGGCCTACACCAACTGTCCATAGTAGAGCAGGACACCGATAAGGCTTTGTCCTAACACCTTCGTGGTGCTTGATCATCTCAATGCACTGCTTTGATACCTTCACTTCTTAGCCCAGCCTCTGCTGCCAAACCAGTAGCCTACGATGCCTCCCAGCATAGCCATCTCATCCTGAGAGAAGACCACATCAGCAAACTTCAGCACATCATCGATGTTGTTGATAACGCCTGGGAGAGAGAAGATATGCCACATGATCCAGATATTAATGGCTACAAGCTCTAGGATCAGGATGTAGGTAACCGTAGGACGTACTGTACCGACATAGTTCACAACCCACTTAGAAGCCTTATCTAGGACCTTCTGATCGTGTGCCAAGGCAGCATTTTGCATCTGTGCCTCTGCCTGCATAGCCACCTGATCTGTCCTAATCTCTTCAATCTTCTGCTGTGCTAGGAAGCCACGCTCTGCCAAGGCTAACTCACGCTCTGTCTGCATCTGAGCCAGCTTTAACTCTTGGGCCTTATCAGCCTTGTCTTGGAAGAAGTCTAAGACTCTAGGTAGGCCAGAGATAAGCAGACCACCAAGCGTAGATAGTAACGATAACATTATAATACTCCCATCAGTTTCAAGATTCCATACACCACTGCCGATGCAATTAGTAGACCAAGCACTTCACGCCTAAACTCCATACGCTTCCTGTAAAACTCATCATTTAATTCTAGGTGCTGTTTACGCATCTGTGTGATTAGTGACTTGACCTCAGAGACAGCAGACCTACCATACTCCTGCTCAATCTGCTTATACATCTCCATCTCTGCGTCCTTGATCTGCCTGATGATCTTGTATTCTTCATAGGCATTCATGAACATCATGTCACCACGGCGTTCAATCTGCTGCTGCTTTCTCTTCCAGGCTACACGAGCTTTGGCTTCTTCGTCTAAGAAAGCATTAACTTCATTGGCAGTTTCCTTAATCTCTCTGCCAACCTGTACCGCTTCCTTAATCCCTGAGAGAGCAGCCCTAGTAGTTTGTATAGGGTCACTCATTGTAGTTATTGTCCTAATTGAATCCCTTGAGGAATCTCAACTGGCGTGTTTAATTCTTGCTGTTGCGCCTCTTCTTCCCTCTGCTGTCCCATCTCAGCAGCACCAGTAACAGCGCCTGCTCGGTACATATTCACACCAGCCCTGACCAGCAAACCATACAAACCCGTTTTTGCTGCCTCTTTAACTTTATCTGATGCCGCTTGAGAGTTAATGAGTTGAATATGTTTAGCAGCCTCTTTTGCTAAGTCAGGGTTCTTAAACACTTCTAAGAAAGCGTTATCTTTTGCTTCAATTCCTTTTTGCTGAGTAAACCTAGAAAACAGAATAGATGCTTTATATCCAAACGAGGATAAACGATCACGCAAAAGAGAACCAATACCAGGACCGCTAGTACCAATAGCTCTTTCTATTACATCGCCTTCTAGAACCCTCGTAGGAGGAGACACTGGGAAAGACCTTCCAAGAATCTGCCCAGCCTCTGTAAGTTTCTCTACGGTAGCAAAATCCTTACCGAAGGCTCGTTCAAATGCTTTTCTGTTCTTATCCAGAAACTGCACTGGGTCAGCCGAGTCCAGAGCCTTATCAACCATTAAGCCTTGAAGTCCTTTTAGTGCTCTTCCTGTAGGATCTGCCTTTGATGCTGCAATTAACTGTGACATCTTAGTTAGATCAGAAAAAGCACCTGACTGATTGGTTGTTAACACTTCATCAATGTTTTGCTTTCTAGCGATTGCCGCTAAAGCAGACCTTTGAAGAGCCTGTGTACCTTCAATGGCTGCGTTCTTCTGAGCAATAAACGAATCCATGTTGGCTTCTGCGTTTGCTAAGAAGTTTTGCAAAGAAGGAACTTTGCCAATTACTTCTTCGTTCCTACGGACAAATGTTCTAAGAGCATCTTGATTTAAGACACCAGTAGAGGTGATAGCATTGTCTTGGGACAAGAACTTAGTAATCATGCCGTTGGTCAAAAACTGCTCAGTTTCTGCGTTCTGACCAAAGATTCGGTAGAAATCATCCACATTGCTAGGCTTAGTTAGTTGACCGATGATATCCTCATCTTTTAAACGCTCACCCATGCGTGTTTTAGCCCCTACAAGGCCCCCAAGACCTTTCCTGAATACCTCCCTATACTGATCGTCATAGGCGGCGTTAAGAGCCTTATATTTGTCTTTGACATCAGAAGGAAGAGTTTCTATAGCGTTGTCAATCTGGGTCTTTAATTGACCAAGAGCAAACAATCTCTGGCCTGCTCCTGGTACATTGGCTGCTGTGGCCTGTTGAGCCGAGTAGAAATCAGAATTAACACGCCGAGACAAGGAACGGATATCGTTGAATTTAACAGGATCAAACTCAAGAGTTGTTGTAGGCGCTGTAATAGCCTCGCCAGTCGGCCCTAGAATTGTAGCACCACGAGTTGCTTCTCTTGGCTTAAAGGCTGACTGAACAAGATTAAACAGTTCTGGAGACTGCTCAAACACTTGTCTATTTTGTAGGACTGTGTTGTAAATCTGCCCTACTTGGTCTTGTCCCAAACGAGTTCCTAGACTGTCGGCTTCTGAGTCAAGAGCATCGTACTGCTCTTTGAATAACCTACTAACAGCCTGTCTACGTCCTTCGTAAGCCTGCCTAATCCTGTCACCAAGCTCTTGTCTACCAGATTTAACAAAGGTAGAACTTAGTTGTTCAATATTATCGTCTGCGGTTTTAACTAAGGACGCTAATGCTGTCTTAGTCTTATCTGCTTGTCTTCCAGCAAACACAAATGAAGACTCTGTTATTGGAAACAGTTCTGCAACCTTAGACCTGACAGCATCCATACTTCTTTCGGTCTGAGATACAACTTCAGGAATCTTATCTACCTGACGCTGTAAAGCTGCCTGTGCTCGAATACCGACAGTGGTTGCTCCTGTTGCCTGATACAAGTTAGGACTGAACCCAGGAATAAGTTGTTGGATCTCTGCAATTCTAGAGAGTTTAGCAGGAATGGTAGGATCTTCAATCATAATACGATTGATTTGATCTGCATTAACTGCATTGATTATTTTGTTGTAACTTTCGTTTCCAACAGCATCTTCTACTTTAGTCCGTAAAGAAGTAAGAAACTCTTTTCCAATCTTTGGAGCAGCAGTAAAAGCATTGTATAGAATACTAGATGCAGTTCCTCCAGATAAAGCACCGCCAATTGCTAACGGAGTCTCTAAGAAAGTTCCTTCTCCAGCAGTTCTACCAAGTTCAAAACCAGCACCAGCACCAAAAGCAGTAGTTAATGCCTCACCACCTGCACGAGGAGAGCGAGTAAATAAACTTGCACCTTTAGGCCCAGGAAACAATACTGTAGGAAGCGCCTCAACTCCTCCCCCAACTGTTCTTTGAACAATATCTTCCGGCCTTCCTGCTTCTGTTACACCAAATAAATTAGGAATGCTCTTTGATAATTTAGTTGCGTATGGCTCTGTTTCAAATGTAGGAATACGAAAAGGAAGGAGTAATCCTTGTGCAACATTGGCAAAACCAGCACGAAGTTTTTCTCCGACTACATTCTCAAAACCAGCCCTAGTTGCTCTAGACGGAGTTGCAGAAGGCTCTAAAGGAGTAAAGTCACCAGCAGGGCCAATAGATTGAATAGGTTCGTTCCAATTGATTGGACCCATTACGCTTTTATCTTGCGCCATTATTGACCTTTCAGAACAGTGTAAGTACCATCGCCGTTATAAACTGCTTCTACGTTTCCTTGTTTAAACCGCTGTCCTCTTTTAAGTCCGTATTGATTGATAACGGTAAACGGAATATATCCTTGACCATCTGGTAATTTAGGACGATCAAATTTTTGAGAAGATAGCGGAGCAATTTCGTCTGCTTTATTTCCTGCAGCAGATCTATATGGACGGATAGTAGTGTCATACTGTTGTGCAACATAGTCCCGAATTGCGTTCAAACTCTCAAGTTGATCTTCTTTAGTAGAGTTGCCAATGTTACCAGTTAAGAACATATTTAAAGTGTTTGTGACACGCTCACCAAGGTTACCAGTGTTAACAAGGCGAGTAATCTCTGCTTGTGCTTTTTGTGCATCTCCAAATGCTCCACTAACCGTCTGCTCGAATAACCTCTGAGAGAACGGAGATTTGTCATTTCGTCTAATTGAAATAGCTTGATCTAAGTTGTTAATTTGAGTTACAAGCGGTTTAACTTGATTGTTTACTTCCGTTATAGCAGCAAACCGTGATTTTGGATCTTCAAAATTCAACTTAGCCGCAGAAGCCGCAGCAGCGTTTATTTTATCTTGGTTTAATCTAGCATCAATTGCTTTCCATTCAGCAGTTGTAAAGTTTCTTACATCGTCTGGAATTGTAAAACCAAGCGCACCAGCGGCTCGTGCAATATCCTGCCCAGGAGCAATAACCTTTTGTCTATCTTCGCTAGGTCTTTCATAGATTACTTGACCAGTTGGAGATACTAAAGCACCACCAGGACGAACAGAAATTGGTTTTTCTTTCACCGCTAGTTCTTTTGCAAGCGTAAGTGCTCGAAGCCCTGCATTAGGCGCAACAGGCATTAACTCACGACCAATTCTTTCTAATACTTTAGGGTCTGACTGATCCATTCCTGAGAACTTAGAAAGAACTCCCTGAACAGCAGTAGCCTCTTGCAAGCGTGGGTCTACCTGATCAGGAAACAAACCTTGCATGATAGCCTGACCGCCAATATCTCCCATACGCAGACCAGCCTGATACAGACCACGGAATGGGCCAAACTCAGCGCCTTGTTGTGTTATTTGCTGGTTACGAAGTAACTGTTCTTCTCTTTGCTTTTGTTGTTGAGCAAGGATTAGTTCAGCGGGAGTAGGACCAAATAAAGAAGTAATTGCCATGTTCAATCCTTAGAGATATTGACCGTAGTCTTCAAAACCATATCCAGCGCCTGTTCCTTGTCCTAGTGCGGATGTTACAGAAGGCTGTCGCATTCCAGATAAGAAATCAAACAGTCGTTGCTGTTGCTGTCCTTGCATATAGTTCTGACCAAAGGTAGCAAGATTCTGTGCCATCAAAGTAGGACCAACCAGACCGCCTTGTAGTCGAGTCTGAGCAGCGCCTAAACCACCTTGTAATAGAGCCTGAGCGCCAGCAGTATTGACAGCCCTGCCACCTAAGTTAGAACCAATCTCAAGCGGCTGTAGTGCTGCTTGCTCAACTGCTTGCTGTGCTCCGAAGGCAGTCATAAACGGAGACAGAGCCTGAGTTGGAAGCTGATACTGTGTTCCTAACAGACCTGCGCCAGTACCAAATAATCCCGCACCAAATCCAATTTGCTGTTGCGCTGTCTGCTCTGCTGCTAATACATCACGAGCGCGTTGTTCTTCTCTAGCACGAGCAAGAGCAAACAACTCAGGTTGACCAGCACCACCAATATTAACACCAGCACGACCACGACCAAATGCTGTAGCTGCTAGCCTGCTCTCTTCACGCATCTGCTCAGGTCTGCGTACATCCTGAAGCATATTGAACGCACGTTGCCTTGCTTGTTCAGGAGATTCTGCTAAGTATCCTGCACCAAGTCCAAAGAGACTTTGTGCTGCTCCTCCTAATGGCGCTGCAGCAGCCTGCGCGGCCTCTGCTTGTCCTAGTCCTGAAGCGGCTAGCTGAGATAGTCTATTCTGGTATGCTTGAATCTCAGGAGAGGCTGTGTAACCTGCACCAACCAATCGAGGAAGTCCTGTAGCAGGATCAGTCTCTACTTGAAACTGTGATGTACCGAACCGAGTAGATATGCCTACTGGCCTGAATGCACTAGCCTGAGCAACAAGCTGTGCTGATCGTTCCTGTGCCGCAGCAGCAGTGTTGGCTGCTCGTTCAGCAGATCTGCCAGAAATTGCACTTCCAAGTAAATTTGCCCCAGCTATTGCTGCAGGTAACATCCAGGCTGCCATAGTTTTTCCTTTTCTAAACTATATTTAATTAGGTCTTCATAATGTAGCACAACGCATAGTACGGAGGCAGGTTAGCGTTAGTGCCAGATGAACCAGTAGAATCTGTGGTAAAGGTATGGGTGTGTGCTCCAGCAGTTGATGTAGTTCCTGTCGAAGAAGACGTTGCAGGAACAGTTCCACCACCAGATACAGTACCGTTTTGATTGCTTTGGTTACTTAAAGATATCGTATGATTGTGATCGCCTGCAGATACAGTAGTGCCAGTGTGGGTGTGTGCAATAGTAATTGCATCAGCAGAACCACCAGTAGCGCCTACAGCATAGGTAGAACCAGCACCGACAACAAAGCGATTACGAAGGTCAGGGGTACTATTAGATCCATTACATAAAACCCAACCAGTTGGGATACTTGCTACAGAACCAGACCAGAGAACAATTGTACCTGCAGGAACAACATTAGCGGCGGCAATAGCAGCCTGTACAAAGGCAGTGGTAGCAATCTGAGTGTTGCTGGTTGTAGCAGTAGCCTGCGTAGGTGCTAGAGGCGTACCAGTAAAAGTAGGGCTGTCCGTATCTGCCTTAGAAGAGATAGCAGATGCAATAGCATTATACTCGGTATCAATCTCTGTACCTTTAATAATCTTGCCTGAGTTACCGCTAGGCAGAGAATCCTTAGCAGCAAAGTTGGTGGCTTTCGTATAATTTGACAATTTAAATCTCCTTCAAATATTTTACAAGTAATTCAAGTTCGTTAACAGTAGCATCTGCTTTAATTCTATTTGCTCTATTAGAAATGATTTGACAGTTCTCGTATGTGTATCCTTTATTTGAATCTATTCTATCTAAACTTGGACTAGAATCTTTAGGAAAACCCCAAACTAAAACTATTCCTAATATTGGACATCTATTATCAATAGGATATAGTTGATACAAATCATCTAATGTCAGCGTGTGTTCAAGTCCTTGTTTTTCTGCTCTTTGTTTACTTGCTTTTAATGTTTGTTTTAGTTTCCACTCATGGTCTTTAGATGCTTTATTATATTTCTTTTTATTCCGTGTAACTGAACAGTTCTTACAGTAGCAACTATAACCATCTTTTTGTTGTGTGTTTTTGTGAAATAAAGAGTTTTCTTTAATTATTCCACAATCAGCACAACGTTTACTCATACTGTTTTTCCTTGTTTAATATACACATCAATACGCTGGATTGAGATTGGGTTACCGTTGATCTCTGCTTCTAAGCCGATCTGCATAACAGCGCCTGTGCCACCAGCCTGGATCTTAAACTTATCTAGCACAATACCGTCTGAGAACTCAGCAATATTGTACTCACCTATATTATACTCGTAAACTACCGCTGTGTCAAGTTTTTTCGTAAAAGCAAAGAAGTTTTCGTTGTAGTCAAATCCCCACTTTACAGCCACATCTTGGTTAGAACCACCAATAACAACAAAGCCAACCTGCTTCAGGATCTTCTCTACGGTAGGTTTATCAAAGTCGAAGTAGTTGGTGTAGTAGCTAAAGCGATAGTTAGCAGTATTGTCCGTGTGTCCAAAGTATTTTCCGATATACCCAGGCTTACCAATGTACAAATCCTTGGTATTGGTGACAACAAACGACCTAGGCTCAATGTTGGTCCAAGTAGTGACCCTAGCAGACCCATCCTGCAGAGGTGTTCTCATGTCAAAGCAGTAAACAAACTTGGTAGTAGGTAGAGCCAACAGGTAGAAGGCATCTCTCTCGTAGTAGACAGACTTGATGTTGGTGACTGTCTCAGAGGCTACATTGGTCATCAGGTCATCACGAACATTCTTGGAGATATCCCGCATAGGCAGAGACTTCTCCTGAATCACTCGCTGTAGGCTACGGACACCAGCATCAGACAAGAAGATAATATCCGTACCAGTGTTCTGAACAGAATCCCTAGCCACACATCCCACATTAGGAATGTAGTCTACCAAGGACATAACAGTGACATCGATAGGATTGTTATAGATAGCAATGTTGTTACGACCAAAGATAATTAGGAAGCCGTTATGAGCCGCCATAGCGACTATCTTGTCCGTATTAGGAAATACTGCATTTAAGGACAGAGAACCTGAGTCACCACCTTGGAAGTCTGATCCGTCAAGTAAACGACTAAAGTAGACTGTCTGAGGATCTCCAACGATATCTGCTAACCAGACACGGCCATAGGCCGCAAGAGCGCAGTTAGGTGAGAAGTCTGCAACTGAATACCCAAGAGGTATAGTACCGATGTCTCCAAGTCTTTGGAAGCCGTAAGAACCAGCGTGTGAGTGTGGGTTTATAATAGTGGTTACAGTACTGGTTAGTGCGTTACCGTTGCTGTATCCTGCACCTCCAGTAGTAATAGTTACGGTAGCAATTCCAGTACCAGATAGTGTAGCAACAGTCACAGTAGCGGCAGTTGTGCCACCAGACAGAGTAAGGATATCACCAACATTGTATCCACTACCAGCCGCTGTAACAGACAGAGCAGTAATAACTCCGCTAGACACAGTAGTTACTGAGAAGGTAGCGCCAGTGCCTGGGGTAGGCATTCTATGATATACCAGTGTTGGATGTGCTGCCTGTGCTACATAGGCATGAGGCTCTGCTGAAGTACCGTCACCGTAAGGAAGAGCAGCGGCTTGCCAGTTGTTGCCAGTAATCGTATATGTCAGGTTAGCACTGTTGGCTTGGTTACGGACACTGGCTGTAGTCATCGTTGTAGTGCCAGTAAACAGTCGATTGTTACCAGCACTAATGAATTGAGTAGTTCCGTTGTCTGTCAATTCAAACATGAACTGAACAGGATTAGCAGCACCAAGGTCAGTATTGACAGCTGTGTTCACTGGTGTCCAGCCTCTACGAGCACCAATACGACCATACCGATCAATAACGCAGTTGTTAGCCTCAAGCGCAAAGCCTGAAGACAACGATACTGCAGACTCTTGGATGTTTAATCCAAAGAATCCTGGTGCAGCAATACTAGCGGTTAGCGTCTGAGCAGCCATTAAGTAGCGTCCCAAATAAACTCATCAGGATATTTGTTTCCTTCAATAGCAATGTGATCTGCTAAGGAGGTCTGATACAGCGCATAAGCCTCTGAACTAGCTAGGCCACCATCTTCTCCACGCTCTGCCAAAGCCTTTGCATAGGCTAAGAAGATGACAGGTTCAGCAGGAACTTTAAGTTGTGTAGCGTTAGCACTTAACTCGTCTTGAGGCTTAATTAAGTTAAAGTTAATGTTGTATGCGCCATTAGGAATAGGATATAAGTCTACCTGCGTATCTCCATTGGAGTCTACACCGTTAAAGTTATAGTAGCGAGGAGCAGACTTCTCAGGCGTATCTACTAAGAACCACTCATCCATCTCCATAGTGGAGGCGTTGTTTAGGAACCAATTGCTGGTGTCATTAATCACATCAAAGACACGGAAACGAATACCAGCACCAGTCAGTACATAGTTAAATAGGTCTGCAGAGGTAGCAACAGTAATAGTCTCTGACAGAGCATTCCAGTTGTATGCGTCCTCTACCTGCCTCTTGGCATCGTTAACAAACTTACCGATTAGCTTTGAGTAGGATGTATCAGTAACAGACGTGACCTCATTCTCACGCAGACGAACAAGGACATCGTTAACAAGTTGTAAGTAAGTTTTGTTAGCCATATTTTATTCCTAGTTACACTCCCATTTGCGCCTAGCTTTTCTTAATCTGCTATTTGGATCTTTAGCTGCTTCTGGAAACATTTTCATTTGACCAGCAGAACGAGCGCAGAATGATTTCCGTCTAGCGGCTGCTTTAGGAGACTTCTTAGCCTCTTTAGAAGACACTGGAGGCTTTAGGTTAGCTCCTTCTTTAGCCTTAAAGTAGGCCCTACCTTTAGCGTTTAAACCGCCTTCTGGATTCTGATATACCTTCTTAACCATTTATTTCTTCTTTGCTGTCTTTGCAGACTGTTTAAATGCTTTAGCAGTCGGAGCACCTTTGGTTCCAGGCTGACGCATCTTCTCACCGCTACCTTCTTTGATACGCTTACGCTTGGCCCAGATGTTGGCGTATAGTCCTTGTTTCATTTCTTTTTCTTCTTTGTCATTCCAGCCTGAGACATAGCAATAGCAACTGCTTGCTTGCGTGACTTAACTACTGGGCCACCTTTACCGCTATGTAGAGTACCTGCTTTGTACTCGCTCATAACCTTACCAACCTTCTCTGCTTTACCTTTTTTAGTCTTAGGCTTCATCATGTTAATAGCCTTTCATTTTCTTAGCAGGATTCTTCTTTACTTTCTTGTTAGTCTGCATAGCATACTTCTTAGCTTCTTTCTTGCCCTTCTGCGTATAAGGGAACTTCTTCTCTCCGACCATTGGCATGATTACTCCTTAGTTTTGAAATTGAACTGTTTGCTCAGGAACTAACTCTACTGTAGCTACATAAGTTACAGTGCTTGTGCCTGTATTCTGTACACGAATCTCATCGCCTTCCTGCAAGATTACTTCTGTGTTACCATCTAGAAGAATAAAATCACCTGCTCCCAGGTTCTTACCGCCTACAATAAAGTACTCAGTATTGGTAGACTTGTCATACCAGTAGACTTTAGGAGTCTCTGTACCAGTAAGACTAATGATATACATCATCTGCCAAAAACCAGTATTCTTAGTAGGTACTGTCAGAATAGTAACCTTGGTAGCGTCAGTCCTAGTAGCAACTGCTGATACTTTTCTACTCATTTCTTACCTAACCATCCTCTAACAGTCTTAGTTTCAAAGATACGGATAGTGGTCCAGACAATAGTAAACAGTGCTGCAATAGCAGGTAGCCACTGTGCTAATGTTGCTAGAACAGTAAATATAGACAGGGCATCTCCTGCTGCCTTTGCTGTCTCGCTCATGTGTTCGGTTGCCATACTATCTCCACTTAGGTCCTTCGATCCAGGCTACTAGAGAGTGCCTAGTTCCTTTCGTAACAGGGTTAACTTTGTGCATCACCAAAGACGGGAAGATAATGGCTGTTCCTTGTGTCTTCAACTGTTGCGCGTCTGGTGCTCCTAGGTACAACGGCTGCATCTCAAACTCACCACCTTCGTACTCTTCTGGGTCTGTTAGTTGGCAGACAAAACTTAACTTCCTGTGTACCTGCCTGCCATCATCCCAGTTTACATCGTTATGCCAATTATAATATCCTTGGTCTTCTGCGTTGTATTCTGTAAACTGTAACTCGTTTAAGAACCTGATATCAGCACCAAAGGCATTATGATTAGCAATATGGAACAGGTTAGTTATTTCTTCGTACAGCCAACCTAGTTCCTTGTTATCCCTAGTGATCCACCTAACTTTGCTTCTACGGACATTAGTATCTACGTTAGAGCCACTAAATCCTATGATTGCGTTTTGTGGTTCAATCTTCTTTGCTTGGTCTACTATCTGCTGGCAGAGGTCTTTAGAGTACCTTTGTTGCCACAGTTGCCACATTCCGTTCAAACTTACTCCTTAATTTGATTGTAAATCTCATCAATAGTTTCTTTAACTTCCCAAGAGTTGCCGTTCATGCCATAGGCCACGGTGACTTTAGTTCCGTCCTCCTGGCTGTGCTCGAAAAACGATGCAATCAGGTCGGTGTTTAGGATTAAGCCCTCACCGATGCGGCCCTTGGTAGCGTTGGTCAGTTTGATAAGTTTCACGCAGACACCTCTTCGACTTCAACCCAAGATGTCGTGGCCTCATCCCATGTGTAACGCTTGCCATCTGTCGGGTAGGCAACAGGCGCATCCCATAGGCAAGTTGTTTCGTTTAGCACCCAAGAGGCAAAAGGTTTAGGAGGAATAAACGCATCCCGGCCTGCATCGTAGGTGTAACCAAGTCCAGCGTAGTTTTTACGCAAAGCCTTGGATTGGTCTGCCGATGGAACGCCATCTGTGTAGTGAACGCCGCCACGGGTATTGTAGGAGGTCTGCTTGTAGACATCCCCTGTCCGGGCGGTGAGTTCCGCTTCCTTGCCGTCATCTTCCTGTCGGCCTACGGTGACAAAAACAACAATGTTGTTCTCATCAAGTTTTGCAAAGTGACTCAATGTTATCTCCTTAACTAAAAGTTACTGTTTCTGAGGTTGTGGATGTAGCGGTTACGGTGTAAATCTTAAAGCCGCCAGAAGTCGTGGAGGACTGCGTTACACCGCCTGAGAAGGTTGCAGTACGGGCTTCTGGAATACGGATGATGACTATGCCAGAACCACCAGCGGCACCAGCCGTTGTTGAGTTACCAGAACCACCTCCACCACCTCCGGTATTAGCAGTTCCAGCAACTGGTGCGCCTGTGCCACCACCTGCGCCACCACCACCGGAACCTCCTGATGGGCCTGCCGCACTATTGCTACCGCCACCACCACCACCAGCATAGGTTTGGCTATTTACAGACCAAGTGCTTCCGTTACCTCCAGCACCACCAGCAGTACTGGAAACAGATGTACCAACCGCAGATGCGCCACCACCCCCGCCCCCGCCATCGTTACCACCTGTATTTGTTCCTCCGTTGTTACCTTGGGATGGATTCGTTGACGGAGTGTTACCAGAACCAGCGGAACTTGTATAAGATGCGCCACCGCCAGAGCCACCAGACAGACCATTTCCAGCGTCCTGACCACCACCACCACCACCACCACCGGCAGAAGTTGTTGTATTGAACACAGAATTTGAGCCTGTTGTTCCCTTTGAACTGCTTGCCCCACCACCACCGCCAGCACCTACTGTAACTGTGTAGGTTCCTATTCTGTATGAAGTTGACGCAATGGTTCTGTATCCTCCCGCTCCGCCACCGCCGCCGTTACCACCTCCACGACCACCGCCACCACCACCTCCGGCAACAATAAGTGCATCAAGAGTAAAGTCAGGTTGGAATGTAACGGTTTCAGATGTCGTAGATGTCGCAGTTACTGAGTAGATGTTGAACCCACCAGAAGTAGACAGGCTCGATGTAACGCCGCTAGAGAATACTGCACCCACATTGTCAGGTACTTTAATAATGACAATACCAGAGCCGCCTGCGCCGCCATTTCCTGATACACCAGAAGCGGCTCCACCACCTCCACCACCACCGCCTGTGTTAACAGTTCCACTTTGTCCAACATAACTGTTCCCACTTCCCCCACCAGCACCACCACCGCCACTTCCACCTGTGGTTGAGGTTGTATTGAAAGATCCGCCCGAACCCCCTCCAGCCCTTGTAACGCTTGATCCTGTAATTGAGGATGCGGTTCCTGCACCACCAGCGCCACCAGCGTTACCACTTGCGTTTGTACCTACGGCCCCAGCACCGCCCCCGCCGGAAGCGCCATCAACAGTAGGAGATGGATTTGAGCCGCCGTTATTGCCTTGGCTTGGAGATGTAAATGGTGTGTTTCCTAATCCACCAACGCCTGTATCTCTAGCGCCTCCACCGCCACTACCACCATCTTTGCCGGGAAGGTTTTGGTAACAACCACCCCCGCCACCGCCAGCAGAAGTAAAGGTTGAAAACACTGAATTAGACCCAGAGTTTCCTTGTGTTCTTGTTGAAGTTTGTGCCGCACCACCACCACCAACAGTAACCGTATATGCTTGTCCAAAAGTAATGGATTGTGTTGTGCTAGAGCGATAACCACCTGCACCGCCACCCCCTGCACCAACTCCGCTATTTGTATCTCGACCACCACCCCCACCACCAGCCACAATCAGCACTTCGGTTAAAGGTGCGCCAGCAAAGAAAGTCACAGTCTCACTTGTTGTAGAAGTAGCCGTGACGGAATAGATATTGAAACCAGCAACAGATGTGATGGTTGTGAAAGTTACACCGCTTGAAAATGAGGCGTAGTGTGTAGACGGAATTTTGATGATGACGATACCGGAGCCGCCGTTGCCACCGTTGTATTGTGTATTTCCGGCTCCACCTCCACCGCCCCCACCGCCAGTATTAGCTGTTCCCGCAGAACCAGTTGCGTCTTTTTGACCATTTCCGCCTCCACCTGATGCCGTTCCAGCAGTATTTGATCCAAGTTGGCTAGGACCACCTCCACCACCGCCAGCCCTAGTTACGCTAGAACCCGTGATTGACGATGCAGTTCCTGCGCCGCCGTTTCCAGCAGATGTTGATGTTGCATTTTGTCCTACTGCACCAGAACCACCTCCACCACCTCCGTTACCTCCTCCACCATTAGCGGTAGCTCCAGTTCCGCCGTTATTTCCTTGACTTGGTGAAGTTGATGGTGTGTTACCAGAGCCAGCAACGTTGGTTGTTCTACTATCACCAACGCCGCCGCCTGAACCACCGTCTGCTCCGTTGTTATTACTTATTGATCCTCCACCACCGCCTCCGGCAGAAGTAATTGCAGAAAATACAGAATTAGAGCCATTTGTTCCTTTATCTGAGGAGTTTGTCGAGCCAGAGCCTCCTCCACCAACAGTTACCGTGTAAGCGGTTCCTACCGTTAAAGATTGGTTTGTAAATTCACGATAGCCTCCTGCACCGCCTCCACCACCATAACTACGACCACCGCCAGCACCACCAGCGACAACGAGGTAGTCAGCGGTTATGGTTGGAGAGCCGCCAGCAAGAAGAATCTGAAAGATTCCAGTCATTTACGATACGTTTCCTGTAACTACACAAACGGTTCCAGAAATAAATAATACTGTTGCCACGCCACGGGTTGCTAGTGTCATGGTGTCCTTATCGGTATTAGTTCCTGCTATGTAGGCTGTAGTAATTGAGCAAGTAATAGTAATGTTGCCTGATGTATTATTAAATATTGAAACCACATCTCCAGCAGCAAATGTTGAGTTTGGGATGGTTATTGACCCACCAGACCCAACACCTACAAACTCTCCAATGTCTGTTGTGGCAAGTGTGTAAGAGCTTGTCTTATCCGAACCAGACTGCGGAACATTACGATAGCCAATCGTAGCAGCATCTGGCGGTAATGTGTAAGCATTTGTTCCAGCTACAGCAGGAGCACTCAGCGTAGCTGTTCCGCTAGTTGAACCAGAAAGACGAATATTAGGAAATGCTTCTAAATTATCACCAGACTGTAACTCCTGTACAGTTGTTCCGTTTAAAACCAAAGGATAGCGATTTGCCATTTTTTATCCTTACACTATAGATACTTGAATAGTTGATCCTGCACGATTTGTTACAGGTAAATAACCGTTAGCTAGCGATACATCAGTAGTCGTTCCAGCACGAACTAAAATTTGTAACTTAGTTGGTATTGCGGCCCACTCAGTGTCGTAGTCTGTATTTGTTTTCTTCTTTAATACTTGTCCTGTAGTACCACCAGCAACTACACCAGGGCCTGTCGGACCAGTAGGTCCAGTTGCTCCAGTTGGTCCAGTCGGACCTGTTGGGCCAGTTGGTCCTGGTGAACCTGTTGGACCAGTTAATCCAGTAGGCCCAGTCGGGCCAGTTGGTCCAGGTGGGCCAGCAGGGCCTGTATCACCAGTTAATCCAGTTGGGCCAGTAGGTCCCGTAGGTCCAGTGGGACCAGTTGGGCCAGGATCACCTTGAAGACCTTGTGGGCCAGTTGGTCCAGTCGGTCCTGTTAAGCCTGTTGGGCCAGTTGGACCAGTATCGCCCTGTAATCCTTGTGGGCCAGTTGGACCAGTTGGGCCAGTTGGACCTGTAGGACCTGTATCACCTTGTAAGCCTTGTGGACCAGTTGGGCCAGTAGGGCCTGTTAAGCCAGTGGGACCAGTCGGTCCAGGAGGGCCTGATGGGCCTGTAGAGCCTGTTGGACCAGTTGGCCCAGGGGGTCCTGAAGGGCCTGTGTTGCCTTGCGGTCCAGTGGGACCAGTCGGTCCAGTTGGGCCAGTTAAACCTGTAGGGCCTGTCGGGCCAGTAGGACCAGTTGGGCCAGTAGCTCCATCAGGAATACCAAAGGCCAGAGATACAGTAGTTGAATTGTATGAGACTGTAGGAGTAGAGCCAGCAACTAACGGGCTAGCAGTAACATCTAATGCAGTAGTAAAGTTAATAGTTGACTGTGCCGATGCCGCAGCAGCAGCAGCACTTGCAGCAGCATTGGATGCGTATGTCTGGGCTAGTTGAGCCTCATTAGCTGCATCTGCTGTAGCATCACCAGGACCGCCAGGACCTCTGTAGATAGCCAAAATTTATCTCCGTTTAGTTTTGCTCAGTAGACTTCTTAAATCTACTTAGGAAAACTCCCCAAGCCTTGTGAGCCTGGGGAGGAGCTACGGTGCTATTAGAGCACTAAGCTATTAGTCAACGATCAGAGCTACTGCGGAGTCAGGACGAATCGTCTTAACACCGTACAGCGTATCAGCAGTCATCAGGTCAGCAAGGTACTCTTGCTTGTACTGGGTCTGCGAACGAACGCCCATCTGCTCAACCAGCGTGAAGGCATCACGATGGAACAGACCAGCCAGACGCTTACCAGACTCAGGAGTCGGAGCATTGCTGGAGATGAACACTTCGATACCGTACAGGTTACCAACACGACCATTGCGGATGGTGTTAGCGCCACCAGCTTCACCAGTAAAGGCTTGCTCGGTGTAGCGGTCCGTACCCATCAATGCGTTACGCAGTACAGGCGGGATGACAAATGCACGACCATCCATCGGCACATCAGCATCATCCAGATACTGAATAGCTTGACGGAAACCTAGGTCAGCAAATTTACCTTCCGTGGCAGACACAGAACCGTCATAAGCGATCAGTGCGCCAGTAGAATCGGTAAACGTGAAGGTACGGCTGTTGGTGTAGTCGTTACCATCACCATCACCAATCGACTTAAACAGCGACCACAGATCGGTATCAACCTGTACGCCGAGTGAGTAGCCAGCGTCATCCGTGTAGAAACGGCGAAGCGAAGGCAGTGCCTGAACGGTCACGATGTCTTCGATCAAACGGCTGTACTCATAATGCTTGTCGATGTTGACGATCACTTCGTCTTCAGTAGCAGCAATCAGGTTAACCTGTGAGCTAGCAACTTTAGCAGAAGCAGTACCACGAGTGGGCTTAGGAATGTGAACGGTGTCACCTTTCTTACCACGGAAGTTCATCTTGTTCACGAGGTTAGCGAGAACCAGTGACTTCTTATAAGCAGCAACAATCTCGTCACTCCAAATCTCAGGAATAAACTTTGCTGCGGTTGTCGTTGTTACGTTATTAGTACCCAAAGGCATTTTAAATCTCCTAAATTAAGTTAAGTTTTACTTAACCCGTCCCTCTGCATATGCTGCTAGAATTTCGTCTTGCAAAGCATAGTAGCGGTCTGGGTTTTCCAATTGTAGTCGGATTAGATCCGCTCTTCGATATACCTTAGAAGAAGTAGGTGCTGCTGCACTAGACCCTACATCAACCGTAGCTGCTTTAACCGCTGCTTTCTGCGCTGCCTTAACTTCTGGTGCAGGCGCTTGAGCCTTTGGTTTCATGTAGCTCCAACTTGTCAACAGTTCTGCGGCTGAATCAAAATCAAAATCTGCATCTGCTGCGGCGTATAACCGCATACGGACTGGTGATGCTTTAACCCACTCCGCAAACGCAGGATCAGCTACCGTCTGCTGAAAGTCTGGAAACTCCTGTTGCAGTTTAGTCAACGTCTGCTGCTGTTTAAGAAGTAACGCTTGTTGCTTTGCCTCTTGAATAGCAGGATGAGTCTCTACAGCTTTACTTACTGCCTTCTTCGGATCTTCGAAGAAATCGATCTCGTCTTCTTTTGTAGCAGGAACTTCTACCTGTTTAGGTTCGAGTTGTCGCTTGATCAGTTCGTCAGCCAGTTTCCGTACTTCACCAACTTCTTGGGCCTGTCTACCAATTAGCTTTTCAGCCTCTTGGTGCATCTTGATAATTTCATCAAGACTCTTACCACGATACTTGGTAGGAATGCTGTCCTCTTGGACTTGTTCCTGTACGACTTCCTCTTGAGGTTGCTCAACAACTTCTTGCTGAGTCTCTTGAGTAATATCAACTGCGCCTTCTACTACCTCTTCTTGCGATTCGACAATTTCTGCCACATTATCCTCCTGTCCACAACGGATTCTAGGAAATTAAAAATACCTACCGGATCAACTTGCGTTTTTCTTTTGATAGGCTCTTGCTGCTTCTTCGTGCTTTCTAGCCCATTTCTCAGCGGCTGAAGGAAACGCCCCTGTGAGGCCCTCCAAGCTGATTCTGGGTGACGAGATAATACGAGAAGCCTCATTGTGACAATGTGGACACTCTATAGAGCGAACCTCATCATCAACCAATTTCTCACTTACATGATCTTTCACACATCTAAACTCAAATATCCGCTTCATCGTGTTAACTCCTCGTAAGCATCCTCAGATGCCTCCTTGAGTTTAAAGATGAAGTTAAGGATGTCTAACTGTCCTTTAGCGTAGTACAGATCTTCTACGCTATTGCATCTATCTAGGTCTCTGGATACTTCCTCAACCTTACGCAGGTCCTCAACTAAGTCCTGCCAGCCTTTGGAAGTCATCATGTCAAACCTAGCCTCGTAATAGGCTTGTAGTTCTTTGTCCACAGTTTCTCCTTTTATTTAGGACTGTGTTGTATTTCTACAACAATGTAGTTATTATACCACACTTTTTAGTATTTGTCAATCCTTTACTGGACTTTTTTGTTCATTTGTGCTTCTACGATGTTTTCCTTGGTTTTAATCTCACGATCCTTGAGCAGGATGTTGGCTACCTTGAGCCTGCGCTCAAAGTCATCCGTGGTTTGCTCGGCAAGGTTCGTAGAAGCGGCCTGAACCACATCAATTCTCATCTTCTCAGGCATTAGTTGTGTCTCAACAGCGGTCTTCTGGGCCTTTGCAAGGCTCTCCTGGGCGTTTGCTTGGCTTTCCTGTGCTCTACCCTGTAGTTCGGCTACCTGAGCCTCTAGGAGGGCTATCTGAGCCTGCTGTTGCATCTGTGCCATCTGCTGTTGCTCTGGGTTAGGCTGGAGCATCTGGTCTAAAGCCATAGCCAACTCTTCTTTGTTGGACAGACTGGAGCCTTTGATGATGCCTTTCAGCACCAGAGGTAGTACAGGACTGTCTGGACCAAGAGTTTGGAGCAACCCAACGAACTGCTGTTGCTCGTACTCCCTAGCGACCATGCCCAAAGTAGAGGCGGGGACAAAAGTGAAGTCCTTGCTGGGGTAACGCTCTGGGTCAAACTGCATATACCGCACAGCAACCTTTTTAATCAGAGGGATTAGGAAGTCATCTTGGAAGTTAATTAGGGCCTGCTTATTCTTTTTGATGATACTGCTCATTGCAAGGCTCATAGAAGCCCCACCAGCCTCTCCAGCGGCTACAGAGCGAGTCATTGCTTGGCTGTCTAGCGTACCAGTAGCCTGTAATAGCATGACTTCGAAGCGTTCTGCGGTCTGGATATTACCAGCATCAGTAGAACCGAACTTAAACGGGAACAGAATCTCGTTAGGATTACCGTTAGTAAGCAGTGTCTTTCCAGGCTGAACCTTGTAGGACACGCCACGAGGCAGTCGAGTAGCATCTGCCGCCATCATAGGAGCCGTAGTCAGTGCTAAAGAGTCCAGATGACTACGGAGTTGGGCATCAATAGCTTTCTGCATATTGTAGCCCTTCTGCACGGTTCCCATACCAACCAAGCGACCAGCAACCTTCTCAGGTGTGTAGGTCACAACAGGACGATCCTTCATCATGTAGGGGTTGGATTCAGCCTTGAGCAGGTATTGTCCGTTAGCAATGACAATAACAGCCTCTACCAAGTCCTGATATTCTGATGCAGGAGCGTCTTCAGGGAATAATACTGCTACCTCTTTACCATCATTCTCAATGGTTTCTAGGTATTTGCGTGGAACTAAGCCATAGTAACGAAGGATTCTAACTTTATCCTCTTCATAGAGTGTATCCAACTGGTTTGGCTCAAGAGCATTATCACTATACTCAGGACCAATATTAACTTTACGATAGATTCCACTCTCAATCCCCTGCACTACCTTAAATAGACTGGTGTATTCCTCGATAG
>Ga0315904_10001501_pt1 | contig 37236 bp, 19 predicted proteins | sample LakEriMetagenome_6_FD_203529 | JGI IMG/M metagenome (GOLD analysis project Ga0315904, IMG submission 203529) | Freshwater fungal communities from buoy surface, Lake Erie, Ohio, United States - Buoy 12 MA120 | ecosystem: Environmental > Aquatic > Freshwater > Lake | place: USA: Lake Erie, Ohio... | reverse complement strand
GCGTCAATGACCGAAACCTTCCCATCCTCCGGCACAATGATCGATTTTCGATCGGCGGTCAGCACGATCGGTGCGTCGAAAAAGCTGGCTGATTTGAACGTATACGCAATGCTCTTGGAGGCTGTATCCCAAGCAACGTAGGTGTGACGTGCGGCTTTCGTCAGAACCAAATCCGCCGTAATCAGCTTGGCGAAATGAGAACGATCAAAGACGTCGACCTCGATGCCCCACCGCATCAAGGGGTCAGCCTGAGTCTCAGCTGGTTTTAAGCTCCAAAGGGTAATTGTGCCTTGGTCCCCTTTTCCGCGCATCTCGTCTGAGTGAATGGAAAGGAGTCGTTTGGTTCGCGGGTCGTAATCGACAATGAAATCCTCCGGTGTCAACGCGACCGATCCGATCATCTTCTTTTGTTTCAACGATACCCAGTACGCTTGACTTTGGAACTCGACCCCACGATTGTGAAAATTGTTTTCTCTCGCGGTCATCAAGATCAACTGTTCCGGACCACCAACTGGAATGGCAGCCACGATTTCTTGCCTGTCTCTCGCAAAATAAAAGCCGGTACCGGATTGTTCAAATGACGTATAAAAACTGGGAATGCTTCCTAGTGCCGAAGGTAAACCCTTCCCGATCATCGACCCGATGTCCCCTAATGCAAAGGAACCAAAGTCCTCGACGGGAGGAAGCTTAGGTACAGCGGCGGGGACCACTCCCTTCTTGGTAGCCTCGTCAAACTGCTTCTTGAACTTCTTGAGGTACAACTGGTCCTTCTCGCTAAGGCTGGTTATCGGTACCTCGATCTCATTTCCGTCGGTCTTGGCGAGAAGAATCTTCTCTCCGACAAACGACTTCAGCGCGGCGTCGATTTTGAACTTCCCGTTGCTGCTTTCCCAAGCTCGAGCAAGATCGAGCGCATCGATTTCGCATTCTTTGCGAATGGCGGATCGTTCGAACATCTCTCGCTTCATGCTCCCAGCGAATTCGAACTCCACCCCGTAGCGGTTCTTGTCCCTCCCCAGAACGGTGCCGTCGAACCAACCGTTCAGAAACATCACCTTGACCGATTCCCCTTCCTCGAGGCGGGTTTGTGCGACAGCGGTATTCAAGGTCAAGGCACAAGCTACGATAAGGACAGTCAGTGGGAGGCAGCGCCATCCTGCAGAGCGATAAAGATTTACCATTCGATGCTTCCTCGAATTCATCAAACAATCGAGAGATCCGACACAATCGAGCGTCGTAAGCTCCAGATTGTAATCAATCAGCACTGGGATTTCGACCGTTCCACGAGCATGATCGAAAAGGAGAGAAAACATCTCTGTGCCCCAGCCGACGAGCAACAGCCGTAGCAGCCAAGGCTCTCGCGGAGACGCAATGACGCGGAGAAAAGAGCAAACTCTCGCCCAACCAGCGGGTTGAGCATAACAGGATAATGCAATCGCTCCATCGATCGAGCACGAGCGCCGCTTCACTATGCAGGAGCACGAGCACGACAGGCAGCCAGAACAAACCGATGCACCGAAGTGGCACAGCGACGTGGCTGTTGGTCCGCCACGGGCGGATCTTCGACGCATCTCGGCTAGTAAAGCCCGGATATGGGCTCTCAGATGTGCATTTCGAAGGAGGTCCATTCGCGATACGGCGAGGGACCACCATCTGGCGATGGTAGATTTGGAGAGCGAAGGATTTCAGGTGGTTGGCACGCAAATGGTCACTAGGCTTGCGGCTCGGTCATGCTGAACGGATCGAGGGCCTTGTTGAGTTCGTCGGCTGGCAGCACGTTTTGCTCGAGGCACAATTCCCGAATCGTCTTGCCTGATGCAAACGCCTCCTTCGTTAGCTTGGCCGCTTTCTCGTACCCTATGTACGGGTTCAAGCTGGTGACCATCGACAGGCTCTGTTCCACGCTCGCTTCGCACGCTGCCTCGTTCGCTTCGAGTCCTTGCATGCAGAATTCGATGAAGGCACTGACCCCGTTGGCGAGCAGCATGATGCTTTCGAGGATCGCGTGCCCCATGACAGGCATCATGATATTGAGCTGGAAATTCCCCCCCGCGGCCCCGGACAAGGTCATGGTGGCATCGTTGCCGATCACCCGCGCGGTCAACTGCATCATGCTTTCGCACATCACTGGGTTGACTTTCCCCGGCATGATGGAGGACCCGGGTTGGCGATCGGGCAGGATGACTTCGAAGAATCCACAGCGGGGCCCGGAACCAAGCCATCGGATGTTGTTGGCGATATTGAACAGGGTCATCGCGATTGTTTTGATCTGGCCGTGGGACTCTACCAAGCCGTCGCGCTGCGCGTTCCCTTCGAAATGATTCACCGCTTCGACAAACGGAATCCCCGTTTGCTTTGCGAGGTGGTCGCTGACCCGTTTGCCGAACTCCGGGTGCGTGTTGATGCCGCTCCCGACCGCTGTTCCGCCTACAGGCAACTCGTACACGGCTCGCTCAGCGACCTTGGCTCGCTCGATCGACAAGGCGACTTGTCGAGCGAACCCGCCGAACTCTTGCCCTAACCGGAGCGGCGTAGCGTCCATCAAATGCGTGCGTCCGATCTTGATGACCTTGTCCCATTGCGCGGCTTTGTCGCTGAGAATCTGGTGAAATCGCTCCAGTTGCGGGATCAACTGCTGGCGGATCTCGCAGGCGGCGGCGACATGAATCGCGGTGGGGAACGTGTCGTTGGTGCTCTGGCCCATGTTGACATGGTCGTTGGGATGGATCGGCTTGTTCTTCGAGAAACGATCGCCCCCGAGGATTTCAATCGCTCGGTTCGAGATGACCTCGTTCATATTCATGTTGCTCGACGTTCCCGAGCCGGTTTGGAACACATCGACCGGAAACTCCGAGTCCATCTTGCCCGCGATCACTTCTTCGCAAGCCTGGAACATGGCTCGCACTTGCTTGTCGTCGAGTGGGTTTTTCCCGGTGCCGGTCAGTTTCCCAAGATCGTGGTTCGCAGCCGCACAGGCCCATTTGACCCGGCCCATCGCGCGGACCAAAGGAGTAGGAAGCGTCCAACCGGAGATTGGAAAATTTTCAACAGCTCGTTGCGTCTGGGCGCTGTAGTAAGCCCGTGCAGGTACCTGGACTTCGCCCATCGAGTCCACTTCGGTACGAAAATCCGACATCGCGATTCATCTCCATCGAGAGAGCCATGAGAATGCAGTGTTTGGCCAGCCCAGGCGGACGCGCCTGCGCTCGTGAGGGAATTGTTATACCAAGGAACTCGATTCTGACCATTCGAGCTGAAATTGGAGACTTTACCCCTTATCTTGTTGGGGGGTTGTGGCTAGGATCGAGTTTTCTGCGATGAAAAACGCTTGGAAAGAAGTGTTCTTAACGCTCAGCGGGGACCGGTGGTCCCACCCGAGGCTGAGTCGAACCGACCTTTTCGCGTGTTTCTGCCGTTGAATATGCGGCAGCCAACGAAAAGTTGGGTCGTTTCGACTGACAATCACTAATACCGGGTATGCCATGAGCACCATTGAACTGGCCGACGGCCAGGTCTGTTTCCATGATTTGAACTTGCCGGCCGAGTTGTGCCGGGCACTGGAGCAATCGGGGTACGAGCACCCGACGGAGATCCAGGCCAAAACGATACCGCCGCTCTTAGCCGGGCGCGATGTGTTGGGCCAGGCGCAAACCGGGACTGGGAAGACGGCTGCCTTTGCGCTTCCTCTGCTGAGCCGCATCGACGTCGCGCTGCCGGAAACGCAGGTTTTGGTCCTGACTCCTACGCGGGAGTTAGCGATTCAAGTCTCCGAGTCTTTTCTGAAATACGGCCAGCATCTGCGCGGGCTCCGGGTCGCGCCGATCTACGGGGGCAGCTCGTACGCCACCCAAATCCATGCCTTGAAACGCGGCGCCCACGTGGTCGTCGGAACTCCCGGCCGCATCATGGACCACATGCGAGAATCGCGGCTACGCGTCGACATGCTGCAGTGCCTGGTGCTCGACGAAGCGGACGAAATGCTCCGCATGGGTTTCGTCGAAGACGTCGAGTGGATCCTCCAGCAAACGCCAGCGAACCGACAAATCGCCCTTTTCTCGGCCACGATGCCCGACCCGATTCGACGGATCGCGAACCAGCATCTCAAGGACCCGACCAACGTCACCGTCGCTTCCAAACAGCGGACCGCCGACACGATCCAGCAACGGTTTTTGATCGTCGACCCAAAACACAAACTCGAAGCCTTGCAACGGATCCTGGAGGCGGAAGCGACCGACGGCGTGATCGTCTTCGTGAAGACCAAAATCGCGACCGTCGAGGTTGCGGACCAGCTGAAAACGCTGGGCTATGCAGCCGTCGCTCTCAATGGCGATATCGCCCAGGCGCAACGCGAGCGAACCATTGAACAACTCAAGGAGGGAACGATCAATCTGCTCGTTGCGACCGATGTCGCCGCGCGGGGGCTCGATGTGCAACGCATCAGCCATGTCATCAATTATGACCTCCCTGCGGATGCCGAGGCGTACGTACACCGCGTCGGACGCACGGGACGCGCTGGGAGAACCGGTCAAGCGATCCTGTTCTTGTCTCCCAAACAGCGCGGCGCCCTGCGCGAACTCGACAAAGCGGCCGGGCAAGGCATCGAGCCCATGACGATCCCGACTTCCAAGGAAATCAACGCCCTTCGGGAGACCCGTTTCAAAGAGCGAATCGCGGTGGCGTGTGCGGATGCGAAGAAGGAATCCTTTCGAGGCGAACAGTTTCGGCATTTCGAAAAACTAGTTGCCCAATGCGCGGAAGAGCATGAACTGAGCGCTTTGCAAGTCGCTGCCGGACTCGCCATGCTCGCGCAAGGGGACCGCCCTTTCTTCGTCAGCGAGGCTGCCGATCGTCCGGCGACATTGCACCGCGACGAACGAACCTCCAAGCGGGAACGAAAGCGCGGCGCGCGCGAAGGGATCCTCGATCCGGCGCAGGATCTGGGGGGCGACATGGAATCGTTTCGCGTGGAAGTCGGACGCGTCCATGGGGTCAAGCCTGGGAATCTCGTCGGAGCGGTCGCCAATGAAATTGGGCTCGACTCGCGATTGATTGGCCCGATCCGCATTCACCACGATTTCAGCACCATCGATCTCCCGTCAGGAATGCCGCGCGAAGCGTTTCAAGTGCTCGGCAGAGCCTGGGTCGTCGGACGCCAACTGCGGATCTCGAAGGCTTCCGACCAACCGCGACGCATGCACATCGCGAGGAATGCCAAGGGGGGCAAGAAACGGAAGGGATGATGCCCAGCACGCGCACGACCAAGCGATATCGTGTCGAAGACCTGGAGGAGGCCGCGCAGAGGTTGCGGGACGGTGCGGCCATCGCGTTCCCCACCGAAACCGTCTACGGCCTCGGAGCCAACGCACTCGACCCGACAGCCATCGCTCGGGTGTTCGAATCCAAGGGACGGCCCCAGGACAACCCGCTCATTGTCCATGTCTCCGATCCAACGATGCTGCAGCGCGTCGCGGCGAACGTGCCGGAAATCGCACGTTCGTTGATCGCTGCGTATTGGCCCGGTCCACTCACGCTGCTGCTTCCCAAATCGAACTCGCTACCTCCGTCCGTGACGGCAGGCTTGTCCACCGTCGCGGTGCGGATGCCCAGCGATCCGATCGCCCTGGAGTTGATTCGCCGCGCGGATGTGCCGATCGTTGCCCCCAGCGCGAATCTGTCCGGGCGTCCAAGCGCGACTACTTGGCAAGCGGTTGTGGAGGATCTCGATGGACGAATCGATGGCGTGGTCTGCGGACCTGCAACGCGGATCGGAGTGGAGAGCACGGTCCTCGACGTGCTGCACGAACCGCCGCGCCTCCTGCGGCATGGTGCGATCAGCTTGCAGACACTGCAACCAATCCTGCCCGAAATCATCGATGCCAGCCATGGAAGCGAGGCGGGGCACGGGGCGACGCCCCCTTCGCCGGGTATGAAGCATCGACACTATCAACCCAAGGCGCGAGTCGAGATCTGGGATGGGGCTGATCGAGAAGGTGCGGCCAACCATGACAAGGGTTCTCGACGCGGATGGATCGGGGTCGAAGCACCTCCTGCGAGCGTCGGGTATGCTAAGGTGGTGGTGTGTGCAAATGCCGATGACTACGCGGCTCAATTGTATGAAACGTTTCGCAGGATGGACCTGGCGGAAATCGACGTCATCGATTGCCAGGCGGTTCCGCGACACGGAATCGGGGCCGCGATCATGGACCGTTTGGAAAGGGCGTCCTCAAGAGCATGAAACCGACGTTAATGGCGCGGTCGCGAGCCTTCCGTTGGCTCGTCGTAATCGCCGGCTGGTGGATGGTCCCGGTCGCAGACCGCGTCTCCGCCCAAGAGGCTGGGGATCTTAAACAAATCGATGCACCGAAGCGCAATAGCGCGCTGGTGCGAATGAAGGAGTCGGATCGCTTGGAAGAATTGGTTTTGGTCGAACCGGGTTCGTTGCCGGTCTTGATTTCGGCACCGCACGGCGGAACCCTTAAAATCAAAGGGGTGGAAGCCCGCCAGGGAGAAGGAATGACGAAAGGAGCCTCCGGGTTTTTCGTCGGAAGGGATGGCGGGACCGAGGAACTCGCCAAGGAGGTCGCCGTCGCTCTCGAGCGTAAGACGGGGAAGCGACCGTATTCGGTCATCAGCGCGACGCACCGCAAATTCCTCGACCCCAATCGACCGGCTGCGATTGCGTATGAGGATGAGGATGCCAAACCCGTTTACGATCGGTATCACCATACGTGCAAACGGTTCTGTCGCGAAATTCTCGAGTTGCATCGCACGGGCCTGCTCCTGGATTTGCATGGCCAGGGTTCGAGTGCCGAGACCGTCTATCGCGGGACCGGTCATGGCAAGACCGTGACGCGACTTCGCGAACGCTTTGGAGAACTGGCCCATACGGGCGAGGAAAGTTTGTTCGGATTGCTCAAGCAGCGTGGCTGGAAAGTTTATCCCGATCCATTTGATGGGCGGGAGCAGTCGGGATTCACGGGAGGCTACATCGTGCAGTCGCACGGCAGCCATCATCCGGAAGGGCTGGATGCGGTCCAATTGGAGTTCGGAGCCGATTATCGAAAATCTACCACTCGGGATCGGATTGCCGATGAGTTAGCGACAGCGATCGTCGCCTACTTGCAGTTGTACGTACCCGACTGGGACTCGCCACGGCATTTGAACCCAGACGGTTCCATCAAGTAGCCAAGGGGTGATTGTTTCCGGAATTGGCGGGGAGCATATTCGGGATTTGCAACCCGAGAGCGCGCGAGATGATACGTCGCTCGAGCGCTTCGTGATCGAGGATGGCATCGTACATGGCCCGCATTTGCCGCCAGATCTTGGTGGACTCCGTCCGCAGACGGCCAGCATATTCCAGGTCATCGCATTGTTCGCTCAGGGCGACACAATGCAGCACGATCCGCAGATGCTGGTCGATCGCTTTTTCGATGTCCGGGTCGGTCGCACCCACGGGGCCGTCCACGTAGCCGAAGGTTTCCTCGAGACGGAATTGGGAGCCGAGTCCCTCGCGCAAACGTCTCAGCAGGGTGCCACCGTTCTCCTCGAGCCAATCCGCGCAGAAGGGTTCCTGCACGTACGAACCGAGCACGTTCACATCTTCCCACAGGTTGGAGTGCGACTCCTTGAGTTCCTGGAGAAACGCCAGATTGAGGACCTTGCTCGCCTTCATCGTTATCCTCCGTCGTCAAAACCTGCCAGGCAATGCTGTATAAGCAAACTCTGATCGCAACAGTGCTATAATCAGCGTCGCTGATGGTAGTCTACCATAGTTGGCGACGAGAAACCACCTGGCTCTTTTTGCAAAAATGTTGGTCTGGAGTTTGCGGGACGCTATTCAGTGGCGCGTTCTCGCCTTGGATCTGCGCAGACGACACGTCTTATTTGACGTACGACAAAATGATTGAGTATGCTACAACCGCGAGTGTTCCTGGGATGCTTGGACCCCGCGGACAAGACTTGGTCATAAACAAACGTGATTCCACGTTTGCCCGACAAACATATTGATGCCCCAGTAGCTCAGTTGGATAGAGCGCGGCTTTCCTAAAGCTGAGGTCGCAGGTTCGAATCTTGCCTGGGGTATTTGAAGGCCCACGAGAGATGGGCATTTGCACGGATGTGTGGGTCGAATCCCAATCAGTGAGTGAGGGGGATTTGCACGGTGCAGCGCGTTCCTCCGTCGGGTCTCCGTTGGAAGCGGAGGTCTCCGCCCAGGCCGTGGATGACGTTGCGGGTCAAAAAGACTCCGAGTCCCATTCCTTCGCCAACTTCCTTGGTGGTGAAGAACGGTTCGCCGATGCGGCGCAGGACATCGTCCGACATCCCGGATCCTTGGTCATCGATTTCAAGCAACCAGGTCCGTTGTTCTTCGCCTTGCATTACGATTGTCGAGAGCACTTTTACTGAATGGTTGTCTGGGGAAGCATCGAGGCCGTTTTGGATGAGGTTCCTAAGTGCTTGCGAGAGGGCTTGCTTGGGAAGTAATGCTTGAAAGTCCCCGACGGCCCGTTCCATCTGGACGATTACTCGTTGTGGTTCTCGCATGGCGGAGGTTGTCTCGTCGATAATCACGCGAAGCGTGACGGGATGCAAGTGTTCCGCGGCGGCCTCTCCGGCCCCGCTTTTCATCCGATGCAAAATATCCTTGCATCGGTTGAGTTCTTCGCGAATCAGTCCAAAGTCGCGCCGCACTTTGTCGGGCACCTCTTGCTTGTCGAGGGACCGCGACATTTCACCTGCGATCACGGCGATGGTTGACAGGGGGGATGCGAGTTCATGTCCTGCGCCGGCGGCAAGGGTCGCCAAGGCTTCAAGGCGTTGGGCGCGTTCGCGATCTTTCTCCGCGATTGCGAGTTTCCGATCCCGTTGCCGAACTTCAAGTGCGAGCATGGAGACGAAGTAGGCGAGAACGCCGCAACTGGTTGCATAGGCGATGAGAAAAGCGAGTTTGGTTACTCCCCAAGGTGCTTGGTAATCCAGGGGCGAGTTTTTGAAGACGGCAAGGGAGGTAGCGTTATGAAGCAACCATGCTCCGCATGCGACGGAGGCGATCGTGATGACCACCATCCAAAAACGCGAAAGAATGATCCCAGCAACCGCGATGTTCGCAAAGTAAAAAAAGATGAATGGGTTGGCCGCTCCTCCGGAAAAATAAAGCAGCCCGGTCAGGGTCGCTACATCGGCCAGCAGCAATAATCCGAGCCCTTGGCTACCGATCGATTCGTACGATGCACTGACAACCCCCGATTTGTCGGAGTGTTTGCGCACCGCGCGAAGAGCCCACGCCATGAGTGTGATATTGCTGATGACAGTTGCCGAAACGAGTGCGAGAAGTGGGGCGAGCGGGAGGTCAATTTTCAGGACAGCCCAGACAAACCCAATTACCAATAACTGGCCAGCGACAGCAATCCACCGCAACTGGCTTAACCAGATCGCGGTCGAAGTGTTGGGCTCTGAGAAGGAGTGGTTCCTCGGATCCAAGACCGTCTTCTTCCTGTGCAGTTCGGTTGTATTTTCGATTTTGTTACGCTCGCGAGACCAAAGCTTCTACCGGCCAATGACTGGTCGCGTGCTCTGTGTCGAAGTGCGGTTGCCGCCTGGGTGATTAGGGACTTTCTCGGCGGAGATCGATGTAGCGTTGGTGGCGTGCCGCCAGTTTCGGCTGGTTCGAACGGTTGTAATAGACAACGAGATCCTCGTGGGCTGGCAGATAGGTCGCATCGATGGCCAGAGCGGATCTCAGCCAATACATACCCTCTTCGCGGGATTGCTTGTGCAGGAGGATATGGCCTAACTCGTACTGTTTTTCGGGGGTAGCATCGACACCATTGAGAATTCTCGAGATGCGTTCATCGACTGATTCCAGATCGGAAAGGTTCTCGTGGGCAATTTTCGCGTAACGCACTGCTTCCTGTTCGTTCCCGAGCGCCTGGTGAGCTTCGCTCAGGAGATTCGCGACTCGAGAGTCTTCGGGCCAGAGCTCAGCCACCGAACTCAACGTCTCGACAACCTTCGAAGATTCTTCGCGAGAAGCATAGATGCGGGAGAGAATCATTTTCATCTCGATCGTCGCAGTCCTGGCTTCCATGTATGGCTTGAGGAGTGCAATCACTTCATCTTCCCGATCCAGATCTGACAGTGTGGTAGCCAGGACCGAGGCAGCCGCCAGATCGCTCGGAACACTCTGCAAATACCGTCTTAGATGCTTGATCCCCTTTTGTTTGTCTCCGATTCGAACGTATGCCGTTCCCAGGGGCCCGTAGACGGGAACAAATTTCGGGTTGGCGGAGGCGCATTTCTCGAAGGACTCGATCGCCGCTTGGTAATCGCGTCCGGCCATGCGAGTCATTCCGCGAAAAAAGGTAATCCATGGGGAGGCGGGATCCTCTTTCCCCCAGAAATCTAAAAACTGGGCGATCCCGGCGAAGTCGAGATTGCTCAGGTAACCATAAACAACTGCTGGTCCGAGTTCCTCAAGCTCTGCGTAGGGGGAGTTGACAACGCTTGCCATCGCTTGCCGTATATCGTCAACATTTCCGAGTTGCAAGTCTCGCAGCAAATGTTCGTTCCTGATTTTTTCTTCGGCATACCCAAGCTCCAGCGCCTGGTCCGAGAACTGATTGAACGCGGAGTCGTCACCCAGGTGTCGATACGCACGACTCCGGAGAAATGCTATTTCAGCACTTGGTCCGAAACGTTCCTCCAAGAGACGGATCTCCCGAAGCGCCGTTTTATCATCTCTGGCCTCTAAGGCATTTTGAATCCGAAGCTTTCTCGTCGTTTGTCGATTATGGAGAAAACCAAACAGGGCCAGAGGTAGCAAGATGCTCAACAGGATCAGCAATCGAATGCGAGCCCACGTTGGCTTCGTCGCCGTTTTGTGCCGAGCGGTGTTGTGCGGATCGTAATCGTCCAAAGTAACGGATTGCACACCGGGCTCGAGAGCAACGGTCGGAGTTATCGCGTCGGAATTCAACTTGGAATAGACCATCATGTGCAGTGATGAGAAGTCCAGTCGAAGTGTAGCGTGGGTGTTCGACCGTGGACCTATTGTAGCCGCACGTGATGGCTTGGCAGCGCTGTGGAGCAGGAATCCAGCCCCTACTTCAGCGACTTTTTTTCGAGACTTCGTCCCGCGAATGGGAACTCAAACGGCGACCAGAGGGGCGAGGAGAGGAACTGCTGCCGGCTTCTCGGGCTCTGGGATGAGCTTTGTCATAGGCCGCCTTGAGCGAAGCGGTGCTTACGTGAGTATAGATTTGCGTGGTCACCAAACTCTTGTGGCCGAGCAGCTCCTGGACGCTTCGAATGTCAGCGCCTCGATCCAGCAAGTGGGTCGCGAAGCTGTGTCTCAGGGTGTGCGGAGTGACGCGTGTATCCAGATGGCACTGAAGGATGTATTTTTCCAGCATTCTGGCGACGCTCCGGGTGGTCAACCTCCCCCCGAATTTGTTGCGAAAGGTCGGCGTTTCTTTGCAACCGGGCGGCATGGGGCGGCGTTCTCGGAAATAGGCCTGCAACGCATCCATCGCATACTGTCCCAGGGCCCCCAGCCGCTCCTTGCGTCCCTTGCCGCGAACCCGAACGATTCCTTCTTCAAAGTCGATGTCCGGGTCGTTCATCCCCACCAGTTCGCTGACTCGCAGCCCGGCGCTGTAGGCAACCTCCAGGATGGCCGCGTCGCGCAGTCCTAGCTCCGACGTTTTGTCCGGAGCGGCCAGAAGCTCGCCGATCTCTTGGGCGGTGAGGAAATGAGGGAGTTTTCGATTGCCTCGGGGATTTCGAAGCGGTTTGGCGGGATTGGATTCGACCATCCCTTGCCGTTGGGCAAACCGAAAAAAACTCCGCAACGAGGCCAGTTTTCGAGCAATGCTCGACTTTGCGTAACCGGCATCGTGGAGTGCGGTCACATACTTTCGCAACTCGTTGGGGCTGACGTCGCTGGGCTTGATTCGCCGCGTGGAGCCGTTGGTTAGTAGGTCAGCCATGTCGATCAGGTCCTCCCGATAGGACTTGATCGTCAAATCCGACGCGTTCTTTTCCACGTCCAGATAACGAAGAAACTGGGCGATTTCTTGATGCATGTCGTTTCCTTCGTGTCTGGCGTGGTTGCGATCCCGCACCGCGCAATCGTCGGAGGAAGTCTACACCATCTTTGAGCGCAGAGCAGCAAATCGGTCCGAGTAATCGAAGGACTAGGCAAAGGCGGGTGCCAGGCGGTACATCGATTCCAATTTCTCAGCTACCACCGAAGGCGCACAGATCGTTCGCACGCGGTCCCTGCCAGACAGGCCAAGCCGGTTCCGTAGGTCGCATTCCTGGTAGAGTCGCCGCAGCGCGGCATGGAGTGATTCCACGTCCTCCACCGGGAATACAAGCCCGTCGTGCTCATGTCGGACCAACTCCTTCATCCCGCCTGCTGAACTCACAACGGGGCATATGCCGAGCGACATCGCCTCGATCAGCGACCGGCACAGCCCTTCGCTTCGCGAAGGCATGGCAAAAACGTCAAAGGCCGTCATCGCGGCAGGAGCCTGCTTGATATAGCCTGGGAGCACGATCCGCCCCTTCAATTCAGGCTGTTTCGATAATCGGACCACTTCTTCATCGTAGATGTTTCCAAGGATGACGATTCGCCACTTAGGCAGGTCGATCATCCGCATCGCAGCACGAAGCAAGAGGTCGACTCCCTTCACGGGTCGGACGTTAGCGACGACCCCGATCACCCACGCATCCTGCTCGATGCCCCACTCTGAACGCCATGCTTCCGCCGGCTTCATCAGTGTGAAGTTCGGGTGGACATTGTAGACTACGCGACATTTATCCCTTTGGATGCCACTGTCGAGCATTGCATTCATGACCGCATGGGATTCGCATGCATGCATCGCGATTCGGGGCGAAAGATAAGTGATCCATTCCGAAGGATCGAATCGGCGGAGCCGCCGGGTGATTCCGCGAAAGGAAAACACGACAGGTGCGTTTCGCAGGCCTGCGGTACCGAGAATCCCCCAGGCCAACGACGCAGGAGAGAACGCATGGAGCACATCGGGTCGAAACTGTCGAACCTGATCCGCTACGCCGCGTATCGAAGCAAGGCTGATTTTCCGTCGACCTCCGATGCTTTGATAATTCATCTCAGGCTGCCCGTCCACAACCCTGGACGACTTGCTCCTCGAGCGTTGTCCCGTATCGCAGGCCAGGACATCGTGACCGCGCCGATTCAGCTCTCGCACAAGCGGATCTGGAGCATGGAGCAACATGATCCTCATGGAATTGCCTCTAGCCGTCGAGGCTCCTGGCGTACGGGCTCTAGCGGTGCCGTACGAGGCAACTTGATTGATAGACAAGAACAGCATCTCAGGCAGCAACTCCGTGCTCTTTCGGGGAGAGAACGGGTCTTTGTTGTTGGTCCGTGCGCCAGTGATCTCGACGGCTTAAACCATACAAACTCGGCTTGGCGAAGGCGTAGCGAAACCGAAAGTATTTGCCATTCTCGAGATCGATGAGCCGATGAGGTACGCTGGAGTCGGCCGAAAGACATTGCTGAATTGCTTGAGTGTATGGAGTGGGACCGGTCATCTGGTGGACATTGAACGGGAACCGGTTCTCGCGCAGATTGTCGAGAATGATCTCCATGGTCCTTTGAAGGAACGGATGGCCGGGCGCGGAAACCATCACCCATTGTGTGTAGCAAATACCGTTGCCTTCCCACCCGATCAACGCCTCGTCCTCGGGGAGGATGAAGTCGTCGAGTTTCTTGATCATGCAACTGTCGATGTCGAGGTACACGCCCCCGTGTTTGAGCAAGAATGCGTATCGAAAGAAATCCCCTTTTGCAGCGCCGATATTGATGCGGCGGTAAAGGCGGTAGGTCTCTGCATCAAACGATTGACGGATGAAGGCATCGACCGCCGCATCGTCAAAGTATAGGTGCTTGTAGTCCGGATTTCGGCGTTTGGCGCGAGCGATCTGCCAGCGGGTCAGAAAAGGAAGCTTCTGTGTCTTGAACGTCTGTACAATGACCTTGGGAATCGCCATTCTCGCCTCCGTGCTCAGGAAATCTTGACGCTCAGTGATACCACATTTCGAGCGATGAAATCAAGCTGGATGCATGGGGTTTGAAGCTTTTGTGGCGGGACTGCCCGGACCATGCTGGGGGCGTTCTTGGCCGATTGTGAGAATACCCGATTTTGGTACAATTTCGCTCACGATTTTACCCGTGAAACGGGCTGCAATTTTCCCTCTCACCCACATTGAGTGCACGTGTCCAACGAGCCACCCAACGACGACATTGATCCGAACGATCCTGCGAGCGTCCCCCCAGCGGATGACGAGGGAGGGCAAGGGGAGCGGATGATTCAGGAGCCGATCGAAGATGAGCTTCGAGACAGCTACCTGACCTACGCCATGAGCGTCATCGTCAGCCGCGCTCTCCCCGATGTCCGAGACGGTTTGAAGCCCAGCCAAAGGCGGATCTTGGTGGCGATGAACGATCTGAATCTGACCCCGGGGGCCGCCCGAGTCAAGTGCGCGAAAATCGCCGGGGACACCTCTGGAAATTATCACCCGCACGGCGAAGCAATCATCTACCCCACCTTGGTCCGGATGGCCCAAGAATGGAACATGCGGCACGTGCTGATCGACAAGCAAGGCAACTTTGGCTCCATCGCTGGACTACCCGCTGCTGCGATGCGGTACACCGAAGCCCGGCTTGCCCCGCCTGCCGCGATGATGCTCGAGGACCTCAAGCTCGACACGGTGGATTACATACCCACCTACGACGAACGTCGGACCGAACCGGTCGTTCTCCCGTCCAAGTTCCCCAACCTGCTGGTCAACGGAGCCCAAGGGATCGCGGTCGGCATGGCCACGAGTATCCCCCCGCACAACCTCCGCGAGGTCTGCAACGCGATCATCAGAGTGATCGATGATCCTGAGGTCTCCATTCCGGAGCTCTGCGAAATCATCCCGGGTCCCGATTTCCCAACCGGCGGGATGATCTGTGGCCGATACGGAATTCGTCAAGCCTATGCGACTGGACGCTCTACGATTGTCCTGCGCGCCCATGTCGACGTGGAAGAGGAAGGGCGAAAGACGCGGCTCGTCGTCCGGGACATTCCATTCCAGCAAGCGCGCGATCGAGTCGTCGAAAAAATCGCCGATCTGGTTCGTGGCGACAGAATCAAAGGGATCTCAGGGATCCGCGACGAAAGCGACCTCAAGGAACCAGTCCGCCTGGTCATCGAGATCAAGCAGAATTCCGACCCGCACGTCGTCCTCAATCAACTGTATCAGTTTTCGCCGCTCCAAGAGTCGTTCTCACTGATCCTGCTGGCGCTCGTCGATGGCAAGCCGCGGGAACTAAACATCAAGGAACTGCTCCAAGAGTTCATCCGCCATCGCGTGACCGTTATCCGCCGCCGAACCCAACACTTGCTCGGGGCCGCAAGGCGGCGCAAGCATGTCATCGAAGGGCTGTTGCTCGCCTTGGCAGACATCGATCGCATCATCGCGATTATCCGCTCGAGCCGCACGCAAGCCGAAGCCAAAGAGCGGCTCATGGGGGTCGAATGCCCCGCTTCGATGATGCAGCGCGCCCTCGGTGAAACCGGATACGCCGATTTTCAGCTCGAGCGGGGTATCGCTGACGTCTACCGACTAACCAGCGTGCAGACCGACGCGATCCTGAAGATGACACTCGGACAATTGGCGGGGCTCGAACAAGAGAAACTCGCCAACGAACATGCCGAGATCCTCACCGAGATCCAAGAGTACCGCAGGATCCTCGGCGACCCGGCCAATATCTACGCCATCATCCGCGAAGACCTCGTCGATATCGCCAAACGCTACGGCAACGATCGCATGACGGAGATCACCGACGAGGAACTGGGCAACTACAACATGGAAGACCTCATCACCGAGGAAACCATGGTGGTTACCATCTCGCATCAAGGCTACATCAAACGGCTCCCGGCTTCGATTTACAAAGCCCAACGCCGTGGAGGCAAAGGCATTACCGGCCTCAAAAGCGAGGAAGAGGATCCGGTCGAACACCTGTTCGTCGCCAGTACCCACGCCTACCTACTGTTCTTCACCAACCAAGGGAAAGTTTACTGGCAGAAGGTTTGGGAAATCCCGCAGATGAGCCGCGAAAGCCGCGGCCGTGCGATCGTCAACCTGCTCAACCTGACGCCGGAAGAAAAAATCCTCGATTGCGTCCCAGTCCGCGATTTCAACCTTCCGGGCCATTTCTTGATGATGGCCACCAAAAAAGGGATCGTCAAGAAAACCGAATTGGAAGCCTACAGCCGACCCAAAAAAGGTGGCATCATCGCCATCAAACTTCGCGAGGACGACGAACTCGTCGATGTCGTCATCACCAAACCCAACGACCAAATCGTCTTGTCGACCGCCAACGGGATGGCAATCCGCTTCTCCGAACGCGACGCGAGATCCATGGGCCGAAACACCTCCGGGGTCAAAGGCATCTCGCTCAAGAAAGGGGATTCGCTCGTGGGCATGGTTGTTGCCGACCCGGATGCAACCCTCCTGACAATCTGCCAAAACGGTTACGGCAAACGCACCCCGTTTGGACCAGGTGAACAACTTGCCGTGCGAGATGACTTACTCGACGATGAGAACCTCGTCGAGGAAGCCGTCGCCCCGGAAGAAGAACCCGCTGAAGAGGCCGGCGAAGGAGACGACGGCAGTTCCGCCACCCGCTACCGAACGCAGCGACGAGGAGGCAAAGGGATCATCGATATCAAAACGACCAAACGAAACGGTCCTGTGATCGGTGTGGTTCCCGTGGTTGACACCGATGAATTGATGATGATGACCTCGCGCGGAAAGATTCAACGCATCGCCGCCAAGGATATCAGCGTCATCGGCCGCAATACCCAAGGGGTTCGGATCATGAATGTCGACGACGGCGACACGCTGGCGGCGATCGTCCGAGTCCCGGCCGACGATATCGACGAGTCGGTCGCAAATCAAATTCCGATTGCCCCGCCACCACCGAGCCCGCCGGTGTCCGAAGGGGATGAACCGAGCGATGATCTCTAACGACCCTCCCTCGCGACGGGATACGGAACCCGCGTCGCTGCGGGATGTGCTTGTTTTGATCTGTACCTACAACGAACGGGACAACCTCCCGACCTTGGTGGCTCAGGTTTTTCAAACGGTCCCTGATGCGCAAATCCTGGTCGTCGATGACGGTTCTCCGGACGGAACCTTCGAGTGGGTGGTTCAGCAACGGGAACACAACCCGTCCGTTCATGGCATTTTGCGCCCCAAGAAACAAGGGCTCGGAACGGCTATCCGCACAGGAATGATGTATGCGATCGAGCATCAATATTCCTGGCTCGTCAATCTCGACGGCGATTTAAGCCACAACCCCGCTGACATGGCATCGATGCTACAACTTCGAGGCCGATGCGATTTGGCGATCGGTTCCAGATACATCCAGGGAGGCGGCATGCGAGGCTGTTCTTGGCGCCGGGTTTTCGTCAGTCGCTGTGCGAACGTCTTGGCCCGAGTGATCTGTGGCTGGAAGATCCAGGATTGCAGCAGTGCGTATCGGATGTATCGGGTCGCCTTGCTGCAGACGATCCCTCTGGATCGTATCCAAGCCCGAGGTTATGGGTTTCTCGAGGAGGTGCTGGCGATGATTCTGCGAGCCGGTGGTCGAGTGGTAGAAACACCGATCGTATACACCGAACGCACGCGAGGGGCATCGAAACTCTCCTTGCGAGAAGCGTTTTCGACATTCTTCGCTCTTCTTCGTGTCGGACGCATAGCCCGAAAAAAGAACCGATCCACTGCAGCACTGTAGGCGCGGTTTTCGTTCGTAATGCGGGCTTCAGCCGGCGGCTGTTTGGCTGCTCCTGCTCTCCAAACCGGACGCTAGCGCGCTGCGACTAATGGCACCGATCATCGCCATCACTCCCGACTGCCCACTCCCCACTCCCAAATTTCATTCCTCGCAGGCGGCCGTAATCACCAACTCCGCACGATAGCCAGGTGCTGCTAGCGGAACATGCACGCACGCGCGGCTCGGCGCGTGACCCAGTGGCACCCAAGCTTCCCAGATCGTGTTGAACAAAACCAAATCTTCGGGGAACGGCAGATAGATTAATACCTGCAACATCCTCTCCTTGCTGCTCCCAGCCTGGGCGAGCCGTTCATCCACTTGGCGAAACAATTGAACAAACTGCTCCGTCGGGCTGACACTCGGATCGTCCGGCACCTCGACGAAATAGGCGATCCCGCGATGAACCACGAGATCCGACCAGCGGGGGGTAACCCCATACCTAGTGATGGCTTCCATACAAAACCTGTAAACTGAAGTGTATCTCCCCTAATAATCCGGTCCGTCGACCGTTACCGTTCTTTGGGGGGTATCTTACATAGTCCCCGCCGTCGTTACCTCTCCCCTACGCAGGGTTTCGATCATGAATCGCACAGCCATCACCCTTGTATTGGTTATCTCGTTACTATTTGCAGCGATTGCGCCGGCAACAGCACTCAGTCAGCCTCCTGCAAACCGTGGAAACTCACCGGCAACCAACGTTGGATACGTCGAGAAATTCGCGTTGGCGGACGACCGTGAAAAAGCCCTCGCGGACCTTATACCGGGCTCGCACGATTACTTCTTCTATCACATCCTGCATTACCAGAACACGGGCCGCATCGCGGAAGCGCAAGCCTCGCTCGCGCAGTGGTCTTCGATCGCTGACGTACCACCGACCTATCAAAAACTGTTGACGCGTCAAAAGATTCTTGGGTATGCGTCGAATCCTCAGGAAACCTTGGAGTACCTCCGCCTGGAGATGGGGCTAGCCCTCGGGCATGCGCCACCCCAAGCGGATCAAGCCAAGGATCTGCCCACCGCGCTTGATCCGTCGATCCATGATCCCGATCGATTGCTCGAAATCGCCTTGGCGACCGACCCGTCTCTCTCATCCGTATCCGATGTGGGTCTGTTGTCGCTGTTGAAGCGCGACTTGCCTGCCGACAAACTCCGGACCATTCTTCCACGGTTGAAACGCATCGACGTCCCCAACCTCGTACCATTGATAGTCAGGGACTTGAAAGCCGCGAACGCGCCTGGTTGGGGAGCCTACCCGATTCATGCGCTGCTGACACACCAGCAACGGCAGCAATTAGCCCGCGAAATCCCGCAAATGCTGGAGAACGACAGTTTTGTTCGGCAGTACTTGTTGCGGCTTCTACCGAGCGATGATGCTGCATCCCACAATATCGCCGAACGCCGCGCCCACTTGCAGCGTCTCGAAGACTTCACGTCCACCCTACCCCCTTCGCAAAACAGCCTCAAAGGATTGGTGTTGCACCAGCGACTGCAATTCGATTTGTCGGATGAGAAATTTGATCGCCCGCGTTTCGAACGGTACCTCGCGCTGCCGCGAAACCAGTTCTACTGCAACCCGGAATTCGTGCGAGCTAATCGCAACAGCCCAATGATCGATTTCGGGGCACAGTTTGTTGCCGAGACCCGATTGCCTCCCATCATGGAGGATGCGCCGCTAATCCGTCGCTACCTGGAACACTTTCTGCAATCCGACGACAAACTGGAACGCTATTCGAAATGGTTGGATCGCGGATTCTTGGAGCGGGTGCTGGTGGAGACCAAGATTCTCTATGGGATCGGGAATTCCAATGAATGGTATGCGAAATTGAATGCGTCCGAACAAAAGGATCTTCGCGATCGCGTCGAACTCAAATTCGCTCCGATATCCAAGACACACTACGCGTCGGACGATCGGGTCCAACTCATGCTGGACATCAAGAACGTCCCAAAGCTGATCGTTCGCTTGTACCAGCTGAATCCTCGCAATATCTATCTACGGACGGGCAAGCCCGTTTCGTCCGATATCGACTTGGACGGCCTGGTCGCAAACGCTGAACAAACCATGGAATACACGATCCCCAGCGATCGTCGCCATCGCGAGGTGATCGACATGCCGCAATGCGCTGGGAGAGGTGCGTGGATCGTGGATGTCCTCGGCGGCGGCCTTCGATCCCGCGCACTGATTCAAAAAGGGCAATTGCGTGCAACGCAGAGATTGACCGACGCCGGCCATGAGTTCCGCGTTTACGACGAATCAGGGAAACCCGTCCCCTCGGCAACGATCGAGATGGGGACCCGCACGTTTCGCCCCGACGATCAAGGACGCATCCTAATCCCCTACGGGGAAAACGATCAGCAAGTATCGATACTCTTGGTCGATGATGCAGTCGCCACCGTCGATGGTTTTCAGCATCGACGCGAAAGCTATACCCTTGAATTGGGACTGCTGCTCGATCCTCAGAACCTGATCAGCGGATCCAAAGGTACATTGATCGCGAGACCGCAATTGCTTTGCAACGGTCAACCGACCTCGATCAAGAATCTGGAGGATCCGATTCTCTCGATCGTGACCACGGACCAAGACGGAACCAAGAGCACCCTGTCGATCCCGAATGTCTCGCCAAAGGACGACGAGGAACTGGTTCAGCAGTTTCTCGTTCCGCAACGACTTCGGAACGTACAGGTCGCGTTGTCTGGAAAAGTTCTTGCCGTCAGCCGCAATGTCAAAGAGTCGCTAACGGATTCAAAGAATGTCGAGTTCAACGATCTGTCGGCAACATCGTTGCTCGCCGATATATACTTGATTCATGATGCGAGCGGCTACCGCTTGCAAGTACGAGGCAGAAACGGCGAGCCGATCGACAAGCTTCCGGTCACCGTATCCTTGCAAGTCGATCGCTTGATGAATCGCCCTTCGGTGTTGCTAGCGACGGATGCCAACGGACAGATTCAACTGGGTTCTCTCCATCACGTTGTGTCACTCCGGGCCTCTGCGATGGGATTGGCAAGCCGTTCCTTCATGCTCCGCCAGTCCATCATGCAGTGGCCACGCACCGTCGCGGCGGTTGCTGGGAAAGCGTTCGACCTCCCATGGGTTGTCGATCCAACGGACAAAAACGCATGGGAGGCCACATGCAGCCTGGTCGAGAAGCGGGCAGGTCAAGTGGTCACTGACTGGGCGAGCAAGTTATCGATCGAAAATGGACGGTTGAGGATCGCTGCACTCGAGCCAGGACTCTATATCCTTAAGCATGAGGGACCAGATCGAACGGAACAGGAAATCGAGATCCGGTCGGTGAAAGGGAGCGAGCACCACGGATTCCTACTCGGGGAAACGCAGTCGGTCGAACAAAGCTCGGCGACCGCCGTTTCGATTGCGAAAAAAGAGATCGGCGACGGCAAACTGCGTATTCAAATCGCCGGTGCTCTGGAGGGAACCCGCGTTCACTGGATCGCGACATCGTTCGCAACCGACAATTCCCGATACCGATTGCTCGTGTCTGGATTCCCTCAATTTCGGAAACCGTATGCAGCCAACCTTAGCTTCTACGTTGATTCCTTGAAGCTCGACGAAGAATATCAATACATTCTGCAACGGCAATACGCGGCCAAGTACCCCGGAAATTTGCTATCGCAACCGAGCCTGCTTTTGAATCCTTGGGATACCGCCGCAACAGAGAATTTGCGACGGGAGGCTGCCTCCGGGGACGCTCCACCGCCAAGCCCTTCAACTCCCCTGACCGCCGAGTCCCTTGACCTTCAAGACAAAAGGCTTCGCGACGGAGACGCTGAGCGCGAGCCGAAGAGTTCGTACGAGTTTCTTGGCAGACCCGCTGCCATTATCGCGAATCGTCGACCTGACGCCAACGGATGGGTCGACGTTCCGCTGGCAGGCTTGCAGGGATACCATCAACTCACCGCTGTGATCGTCAGCGATGAAGGTGTTTCCGCGGAAAGCATTCCGCTGCCCGCGTCGGAGATTCCGCTCAACGATCTGCGATTGGGACAGGCATTCCAAGCAAATCAGCACCTCGCGCAGGTTCAACGCGCAAAGCTCTTGGAGGCCGGCATCAAGACCGAACTCGGAGACGCTCGCTCGACCAGGATCCAGATCTACTCCAGCCTGTCGGATGTCTATCGACTCTACAGCACCCTATCCCCTTCGACCGAGCTTGAGAAATTCAGAGTCTTGACGCGATGGAACCACTTGAAGGAGGAAGAGAAGTCCCGTGTCTACAGCGAGCTCGCGTGCCACGAACTGCATCTGTTCCTCTATCGCAAAGACCGCGATTTCTTCGATCGAGTGGTTGCCTCCTATCTCGACGATAAGTTCGAAAAGCAACTCGTCGATCGATATTTGTTGGCCCAGGACCTCTCGAGCTACATTGAACCCTGGCAACGCCATCGCCTCAACGCTCTTGAACGGATCATGCTCTCAGACCGCATCGCGGACGCTCGCCGCGGGACCCGCAAATGGTTTTCCGATGCGGTTGCGGCTTCGCCTGTTTCTCCGGATGAACGGTCGCAAAAATTCCTGGCTGCTCTCGCCGGCGCGTCGCTCGATCTCAACCGCGCGGAATCCGCCCAATGGATGCTTTCCGTCACTCCCAAACTCGGCGAGGAGGTTTTGGAAGAGGAATTAAGCCTGGGAGGATCTGCCGGAGAAGCAGCGAAGGGCCAAACTCTCGATGCGGCGGGCGAAGCCGAAGCGCCAGGCCGGTTTTCGGCCGGCGGAATCGCGGGAGGCATGGGGGGTGTCGCGGGCAAGCCCGAGAGCGCCAGTCGTGGAGGTGGCAGGGCCAGGAAAGAATCGCGCCGCGGAGCGTTCGGACGCCAGATGATGTTCTCGTCGCTCGATTCGACCCGGGAATGGGCAGAGAGCCAGTTTTTTCGCACGCGTATCCAACAACAAAATCTGCCAATGATTCCGCCCGGACCGCTTTGGCTAGAACTGTCCAACCGGGATTCGATGGATCAATTCCTGTCGACCGAGTTTCATTTGACCAATCACACGCTCAGCGAAATGCTGTCGGTGATGGCCGTTCTCGATCTTCCTTTCGAATCCCATGACATCGCGATTGGAATCGAGAACGATCGCTTGATGGTAACCAGTCCCTCTCGAAGCATCGTCTTTGTGGAAAGTATCGAACCGATCCAAGCGGGGGAATCATCCGCGAATATTTTGGTCGGTCAGGATACCTATTTGGTTGCGCCGAGTACGGACGCAGATACGCAGAAGCCAGTCACCGGCCAATCGCTTGTACGCGGGCTAGGGTATCGAACCAACGTCGTGGTGACCAATCCCGGCAATCAGCCACGGACTGTGTCGGTTCTGACCCAAATCCCGCAAGGGGCAGTGCCGCTCGAGGGAGGCAAGCGGGTTGCGAGCAAAACGTTGCGGCTCGATCCCTACACGACGCAGCAGATCGCCTACACCTACTACTTCCCTACTGCGGGTGAATTCCAACACTACGGTGCCCAAGTCAGCATCGCCGACCAGTTCGCTGCCGATGCACCCAGCACCGCCATCCGTGTGCTGGAGATCCCCGAAGTCCAAAACAAAGACTCGTGGGGATACATTTCGCTGTGGGGGACCAACGAACAAGTGCTTGAGTGTCTCAAAACCCGAAACGTACAACAACTGCAACTTGATCGGATCGCCTTCCGCATGCAAGACAGGTCGTTTTACGACGCGTGCGTGACAGAGCTGGAAGCCCAAGGGATCTATCATCCCGTATTGTGGGCTTATGCTGTGCAGCATAACGATCCGCCTCGCATCGCCCAACTGATCGCGTTCCGGCCCGAATGGGCAGAGAGACTCGGACCCGTCTTTCGGTCGCCAGTTGCATCGATCGATACGGCAAATCGCTATGAATACGAGCATTTCGATTATCGCCCCCTGGTGACCGCACGGACGCATCCTTTGGGTGCTGAACGGGTCATCCTCAATCAGCGACTGGCCACCCAGTACGCACGGTTGCTCGAGCGTCTCGCCTATCAACCAGAAGTCCGTGCCGAGGATCGCATGGCGATCGCGTATTACCTGCTGCTCCAGGGACGTATCGACGAAGCCCAATCCCATTTCGGACAGGTCGCGGTCGAGGCGCTGCCCATGCGCATCCAGTACGATTACATGGATGCGTATTTCGATTTCTATCGCCAGCGGTACGATCGGGCGGCGGAAATCGCCGACCGCTATGCGAAGCATGGTGTGGCAAGGTGGAAGGAACTGTTCGCCCAGATCCGGTTCCAGGTCTCGCAGCGAGCGGCGATGCTGGATGGTCGACCTGTACTCGTATCCGACCCCCATTCTTCGGAGATAAGCGATCCCGTGCAGCGGATGCTCGTCGATGCTCGCGGAATGGAGCAAGATACGCTCGCGGCGAAAACCCCAGCGTTGGACCTGAAAGTCCAAGATGGCCAGTTGATCCTGAATCATCAGAACCTGGATGGGGTCGAGGTCCGGTTCTACCAGATGGCCATCGAACTGCTATTCAGTCGCAACCCGTTCGTGCAGCAAGAGGGAGGCGCGTTGATGTCGATCCAGCCCAATCGCACGGAGACGCTTGAGTTGGACAACAGGAAAGGGAAGCAGCAGATCGCCATACCCAGAGATTTCGCGAACCGGAATGTGCTGGTCGAGGTCAGTTCCGGTGGGCAATCGCAATCGCGTGTGCTGGTATCGAACGCCATGGATGTCACTTTGGCCGACTCCTATGGCCGTCTGCAAGCCACCAGCGGAAACGGCAAGCCGGTCGAACGCGCGTACGTCAAGATCTACGCGCGCCACCGCGATGGTTCGGTTCGGTATTACAAGGATGGATACACCGACCTTCGGGGCCAATTCGACTACGCAAGTCTGTCGACCAACGATTTGGACAGTGTCGATCGCTTCGCGATTCTGATCCTGCATCCTGAGTTAGGAGCATGGATCCGCGAGGCAGCGCCACCGAAACGGTAGCCGTCCGGTCTGAACCCCGGCAAACATCGCCATGCGTCGAACGCTTCCAACCGAATGCTCGCGCCTCTCGGCCAGCATTTCAATCGCCCAACTTCCCATCAAACCCTACGCCATCGAATACAACCACACAACCGATCGATCCATCACTTGGTAATGTCCGTCCTGAATAGCAGGCGCGTCGTTCCACGGGACAATGTCCTCGGGCGATTTCAATCCGGTATCGATCCAGCGCCGCCACGGAGTTCTACTTTCCGGCAATTGAAATTTTTGCGGTTCCCAGTATGCATTCAGTGCGAAATAGATCAAAAGATCCTGCTGCTTGAATTCGCCGCTGAACGCGATCGCGTAGGAATTGTCGCTCCAGTCCGGATGATTGGCTTGCGTTCCATGCCAAGCCTTGGTGGCACGCCGTAGCATATCGGTCAGGCCGATACGATTTTGTTCGTACTCCGCATCCCGCGTGGCTCTTTGGTGGCACAGCAACCTTGCGAACCGAAAGATCTCCTTGTGTCGAACGAGATCGGTCCAGTCGAACCAACTGATCTCATTGTCTTGGCAATAGGCGTTGTTGTTTCCACGCTGGGAACGTCGTACCTCGTCCCCCATCGAGATCATCGGCAGCCCCAGCGACAGCAACGTCACCGACAAAAAGTTCTTGACCTGCCGATTGCGGAGCGTCTCGATCGCGGGATCGTCCGTGGGGCCTTCAACGCCGCAATTCCAACTGCGGTTGTCGATGCAACCGTCCGCGTTGCTATGTCCGTTGGCTTCGTTATGTTTCTCGTTGTACGAGACCAGATCATTAAGCGTAAAACCGTCGTGGCATGTTACGAAGTTGACGCTCTGTTCCGCTTCGCGATGCTCATGCCCGTAGATTTCCGGGCTTCCCAGCAGACGATCCGCGATGCGTCGGACTGCCCCAGGCCGTGCGCGAAAGAAGTCTCGCACGTCATCCCGAAATCGGCCGTTCCATTCTTTCCAGGCATCGCCGACAAAGCTTCCGACCTGGTACAACCCGGCTGTATCCCAAGCTTCCGCCAGCAGTTTTGTACCCGCCAACGCGGGATGCGATTCGATATCCCACAACACGGGCGGGTTGGGAAGCGGTGTCCCGGAGGGATCGCGCGTGAGAATCGACGCCAAGTCGAAACGGAATCCGTCGACGTGCATTTCGTGGACCCAGTATCGAAGCGAATCGACGATCATCCGGCGGACCACTGGTTGATTGGCGTTGAGCGAGTTTCCGCACCCGGAATAGTTCGCGTAATTTTCGCCGCCACCCTCCAGGATGTAATAGGCAGGATTGTCGATGCCGCGAAAGCAATTGGTGGGTCCGGTCTGGCTACCCTCCGATGTGTGGTTGAAGACAACATCCAGAATGACTTCGATCCCTGCCCGATGCAACGCCTTGACCATGTCCCGAAACTCATTGACTGGACCGAGCGGCGACTTGTCCGAGCTGTACGCCTGATGGGGCGCGAAAAAAGAGATCGGAGCATATCCCCAGTAATTGACGCGACCCGACGGAGCATCCTGGGTATCGAACTGAAATACGGGTAGCAGCTCCACGGCCGTGATCCCCAATTGCTGCAGATAGGGAATCTTGTCGATCAGACCCGCGTAGGTGCCTCGCTTGGGCTCTGCAACCCCCGAGTTCGGATGCTTGGTGAATCCTCCAACATGCATCTCGTAGATGATCGTGCTCGCCGATGGTCGTTGGAGCGGTGTATCCCCTTCCCAGTCGTAATCGCGCGAACTGACGACGACACTTTTCATGGCAGTCGCAGCGTTATCACCGGGACGACTGGCCGCCTCGCGGCTATATCCGCGAGGAACCACAACACCCCGTCCGTAGGGATCCAGAAGCACCTTTTGCGAGTCGAATCGCATCCCGCATTGCGGTTCATAGGGCCCGAGAACGCGGTAGGCGTACAATTGTCCAGCGTAGACCTTGGGAACAAACACATGCCAGTAGTTGTAGGTACGGTTGTGGCGAAGGTCGAGCGAGATCGCTCGTGCTGGGATCGCGTCGTCATCGCGATCGAACAGAAGCAGCTCCACCCCGGTCGCATGCCTGGAAAAGAGATTGAAGTTCGTCCCCCCTTCCATCTCGGTTGCACCGATCGGGGAGAAGTATCCTTCAGGTCGCTGTGGTTTCATGATGTGGATTTCTCAAGGATGCGAAGATCGACGGTTATTAGAGGTTATCCCCCTCGGTCGATGTACCGGGTTGACCAGGGATTGCTTCCTGCCCCCACGTCCAACCCGCCACGATCGGCATGTCGTCCCCATGTTCTTCGATGTAGTTCTTGTGGTCGATGAGCGCTTCGTGGATCGCCTGCTTGAAATACGCGGCCCGCGAACCGAGTTGTGGCAGTCGATCGATCACGTCGCCACACAAATGGAATCGGTCGATCTCATTCATGACCACCATGTCGAACGGCGTGGTCGTCGTCCCCTCTTCCTTGTAGCCGCGAACGTGCATGTTCGCATGATTGGTCCGCTTGTAGGTTAAACGGTGAATCAGCCACGGATAGCCGTGAAATGCGAAAATGATCGGTTTATCTTTCGTGAACAGGACGTCGAAATCGTGGTCCGACATCCCGTGTGGGTGGAGCGATTGCGGCTGCAGGCGCATCAGATTGACAACATTGACCACCCGCACCTTCAGATCCGGCAAGTACTTGCGCAGCAAACTCACCGCGGCCAGCGTCTCAAGAGTCGGGACGTCGCCGCAGCACGCCATCACGACGTCCGGCTCGCAGCCTCGATCGTTGCTAGCCCATTCCCAAATGCCGACGCCCGCTGCACAGTGTTTGATGGCTTGATCCATGGTCAGCCATTGCGGAGCCGGTTGCTTGCCGGCGACCACGACATTGACGTAGTTTCGGCTCCTCAAGCAATGGTCCGTGATGGTCAGCAGGCAGTTCGCGTCCGGAGGCAAGTAAACGCGAATCACCTCGGCCTTTTTATTGACTACATGGTCGATAAAGCCGGGATCCTGGTGACTGAGTCCGTTGTGGTCCTGCCGCCAGACGTGGGAGCTCAGGAAGTAATTCAGAGACGCGATAGGCCGGCGCCATGGTATATGGTTGCAGACCTTCAGCCATTTCGCATGTTGATTGAACATCGAATCGACAATGTGGATGAAGGCCTCGTAACACGAAAAGAACCCGTGCCGGCCGGTCAGCAGATAGCCTTCTAGCCAGCCCTGGCATTGGTGCTCGCTGAGCACTTCCATCACGCGGCCGTCCGGAGACAGTTTGTCGTCCTCGGGATAAATCTCTGCCATGTAGCAGCGATTCGTGACTTCGAGCACATCCTGCCACCGATTGGAGTTGTTTTCGTCGGGGCTGAACAAGCGAAAGTTCTTGCTATCGAGATTCAACTTCATCACGTCGCGCAGGTATGTCCCCATCACTCGGGCCGACTCCGCGATGGTTCCTCCGGGCTTGGAAACTTTCACCGCATACTCCCGATAATCCGGAAGCCGCAAATCCCTCAGGAGCTCGCCACCGTTGGTGTGTGGATTAGCGCTCATGCGCCGTGTTCCCTTCGGCGCCAGTTCCGCGAACTCGGTTCGGAACCGACCGGTTTCATCAAACAATTCCTCGGGTCGGTAACTCTTCATCCATTGCTCGAGGATGCGCACATGCTCTTCCTTGTCCATATCCCCCATCGGAACCTGGTGGCTGCGCCAGTAATCTTCGCATTTTTTGCCATCGATCTCGGGTGGACAAGTCCAGCCCTTGGGAGTTCGAAAGATGATCATCGGCCAATTTGGACGCTGGGTTACTCCGCGATCGCGAGCGTCTGCCCAAATGGCTTTGATTTCGGGGATCACGTGATCGAGAACGGATGCGAGTTGTTGGTGGACCGACGCATGGTCGGAGCCTTCGACGAAGTAGGGTTTGTATCCCATCCCTTCGAAGAGCTTCGTGAGTTCCTCTTTGGGGATACGAGCCAGGAAGCAAGGGTTAGCGATCTTGTATCCGTTCAGGTGCAAAATCGGGAGGACGCACCCGTCGCGGGCGGGATTCAGGAACTTGTTGCCATGCCAGCCCGTAGCGAGCGGCCCGGTCTCCGCTTCCCCGTCTCCGACGATGCACGCCACGATCAAGTCCGGGTTGTCGAACGCTGCGCCGAAAGCGTGGCTGAGGGCGTACCCGAGTTCGCCTCCTTCATGGATACTGCCCGGCGTTTCCGGTGCTACGTGGCTGGGGATCCCGCCAGGAAAGCTAAATTGCTTGAACAGCTTCTGCATGCCAACTGCATCCTGGCTGATATCCGGATAGACTTCGCTGTAGGTTCCTTCGAGGTACGCGTGTGCGACCAAGGATGGGCCACCGTGTCCAGGGCCGATGATGTACATCATGTTCAAATCATCCCGTTGGATCACCCGATTGAGATGGACATACAGCATGTTCAATCCCGGGGAGGTGCCCCAGTGTCCCAACAATCGCGGCTTCACGTGCTCCCGTCGCAACGGTTCCCTTAGGAGCGGGTTTTTGAACAGGTAGATCTGGCCGACGGACAGGTAATTGGATGCGCGCCAGTACGCATCGAGTTTGCGGAGTTCCACCTCGGACAAGGGGGCAGCTTTCGATGAGCCAGTGTTCGTGGTCAATGCCATAACCGGTAAACTCCCAAGGTTGCGAAAACGAGTTCGATGCGCACCAACTTTTAAGCGTGCTCGATAGTTTAACTCTGTTTCGCTCACCCGTGTGCAGTCCTCCTCGCTACCCATACCCCGGATCCTAGAGCTCAGCTTGCCCGTGCCGAGAAGCGAATTTCCCAACGATCATCCACGATTTGCATTTTCGCAGGAGGGAACAGACAAAGGTTTTGTTCAATCTCCTCGAATAGATTGAGGAAATCTGGTACACGAACCGGTTCGACAGGGCGCCGCGCGAATCGGCTCGGGCTCTACACCTAGGGGCGCGGTTTGCGGAATTCAACGATGTTTTCTGTGTATTCCATGCTACAACCATGCTTACAGAGTCATGTCCGTTGAACATAATGGTCATGAACTGCTCCGAAAAACATTCGCGTACGCAGACCTGAACCCATGCCCTCCGTGATCCGAACCCGGATGAGCGAGAAATCGAACGTCACTCAGATTCTGCAACGCGTTGAGGAGGGAGACGCCTCAGCCGCAGAGGCTTTATTGCCGCTCGTCTATGAGAATCTTCGTCGAATGGCCGCACGCGAACTCCAACGCGAGCGGTCTGGCCACACGCTACAGCCGACGGCATTGGTTCACGAAGCCTATTTGCGTTTGGTGGATCAGAGCAACGAACCAAAGTGGAGCCATCGCGGGCACTTCTATGCTGCGGCTGCGGAAGCGATGCGTCGCATTCTGGTGGAGAGCGCTCGTCGAAAACGAGCGCTGAAGCGCGGTGGAGATCGCGAGCGGGTTGCGCTCGATCCCGAATTGATTGCGGACACGGCGAGGCATCCCGATGTCTTGGCCCTGGACGAAGCCTTGACCAAATTGGCGGCGACGCGTCCTGAGTTGGCGAAATTGGTGTCGCTTCGGTATTTTGCGGGCTTGACGATGGAACAAGCCGCAAACGCGCTCGGTATTCCGCTCCGAACGGCTCAGCGCCATTGGACTTACGTTCGCGTATGGCTCCTGGAGGAATTGCGGCGTGAGACGTAGGCCTCGCCGTGTGGAAAGTTCTTCTTCGATTTTTTTGGCGGAATATCCGCTTCCAAAACGCATTTCACGCTGGGAGCGATGATTTCTTGGAAAAAGGAACTGGCGATCGATGGACGAACAGAGCATTTTTCTCCAAGCCTTAGAGCAACCTGAGGGGGACGCACGGGACCAATGGTTGGCAGAGGCTTGCGGTAATGACTCGGCCTTGAAGGGGAGAATCGCCGCACTGCTCAAGCGGGATGCGGAGAAGGGGAGTTTTCTTGAAAGTCCCGTGTCGCCATTGGACGCGACGGTTCTGCACGACCTTCGAAATGGAATTGGTCGAGTTGTGGAAAACAGCAAGGGGCCTCTCGGCGGCACGGCGATCGAAGGATTATTGAATTCGATCGGGGGCGAATTCGATATCCCTCGAGTCTCGTTGCGAGAGGAGGACGGATCGGATCCCATTTTGCGACCGGGATCGAATGAAATACGGAGTTCTCCGGTCGCCAATCGGTACCAGTTGTTAGGTGAAATTGCACGCGGCGGCATGGGAGCGATCCTGAAGGGTCGTGACAATGATTTGGGGCGTGATCTGGCGATCAAAGTATTGCTTGATTCGCACAAGGATAAGCCGGAGGTCATTCAGCGCTTTATCGAGGAAGCACAAATCGGCGGACAGTTGCAGCATCCGGGGATCGCGCCGATCTATGATTTGGGTCGTTTCGCAGACAATCGTCCCTTCTTTGCGATGAAGTTGGTCAAGGGGCAAACGCTTTCCAAATTACTAAGCGACCGTCATGCGACATCGGACGAGCGCAGCCGGTTTCTTGGAATCTTTGAAAATGTATGTCAGACGGTTGGCTATGCTCACTCGCGCGGTGTCATCCATCGCGACTTGAAGCCAGCCAACATCATGGTAGGCGCTTTTGGCGAAGTGCAGGTCATGGACTGGGGATTAGCCAAAGTCTTGGCTGACGGTGGCGTCAACGACGAGAGGCGGGCACACAGCAAGCATAACGGCCATAGTGTGATCGAGACCATTAGGACCGGAGTAGGCAGCGATTCGCTCGAAAGCGTTGGTACCGCAGGGTCCCACACCCAGGTAGGGAGCGTTATGGGAACTCCTGCCTATATGCCTCCGGAGCAGGCACTCGGTGAGGTCCATTCCATGGATGAGCGCGCCGATGTTTTTGCCCTGGGGGCGATCCTTTGTGAGATCTTGACGGGTAAGCCTCCTTACGTTGCCGATGACGGCACTCGTTTGTTCCGAATGGCGATGCGAGGCAAGTTGGATGACTGTTTCGCTCGTCTAGCATCCTGTGATGCCGACGAGGAATTGATCGCCCTCACGAAAGATTGTCTCGAGCTGGATCCGATCGATCGTCCCCGTGATGCGGGGGTTTTGGCCAATCGCGTCCGAGGTTATCTCGAATCCGTCGAAGCGAGATTGCGAGAGGCGGAGACCGCGCGCGCGGCACAAACCGCTCGCGCGGAAGCCGAAGCGCTCCGCCTCGCACAACAGCAACAAGCCACCCGCAAACTGCAGAGGATGCTTGCGGGTCTGGCTGCCGTAGCACTGTTTGCACTGGGGGCATCCGTCGTCGCCGGATTGTTCTGGCAGAGAGCGACCGTTGCCCGCAATCAAGCGCAAGCCAACGAAACGCTCGCCCGAAACAATGCGGAGCGAGCGGACAAAAACGCTCAAGAGGCAGAACAGCAAGCCGCACTCGCGATAGAGCAAAAGCAGCTTGCCGAACAAAACCTCATCAAGACGCAAAATGCAGAACGCGAAACCGCCGTCGCTAGAGATATTGCGGATCAGAAAGCCGAACTCGCCAGTCGCAATCTCTATTTTGCGGAGATGCGTTTGGCCCAAAAATCGTTCTACGACTATCGCAGCGTCCAACGCATGCGCGATCTGCTCGGAAATTGGGTTCCCAAGAGCGGCGAAACGGATCGTCGTGGCTGGGAATGGTTCTACCTGAATTCCCTCGCCTATCGAAATGTTCGAACGTTGACGGGCAAGGAATCGAACCTCCAGTCGCGAGCCTTGGCTTGGCATCCAAGGAGCAAGCGGCTCGCCGACGGTGTTATCACGGGGCAAATCCGGATTTGGGACCTGGAGAGCGAGACCCCGACACTGGTGCTCGATACTCCCAACAGCTCCTACTCTTTTTGGGCACGCCACTGGATCGATTGGAACGTCGAAGGGGACAAACTCGCTGCGGGCTTTCAAGACAAAACCGTGCGGGTCTGGAATACCGTGACAGGCGACGAACTTCTGGTTCTTGAGGGGCTCACATCTTCAGTGATGTGCGTCTCATTCAACCGCGATGGCTCGCGAATCGCTGCGTGCGGAACGGACGGACGGATTTGCTTCTGGGACGTGGCAAACGGCCGATTGATTTTATCGCTTTCGCATCCCTCGGGAGTAAACACCGGCGCCTTGAGCCATGATGGTCAATGGTACGCGACAGGGCACGGATCCGGGGAAATGTTCATTTCCGACGCAACCACGGGGGAGCGAGTCTCCGGATTGAAGGTACAACCAGGATGGTTTTCCGGCCTGGAGTGGAGTCCCGATGACAGGCGAATAGCGATAACTGGGACCGAGGGTTTGGACCAAGTCACATTCCGCGTCTGGGACGTCGCAACTCAGAAGCCTGTGTTTGAGCCGCAACGACACAACCATGCCATAACGGCGCTCGCATGGGAACCTGACGGGCGACGCATTGCAACCGGCACGATGGCCGAGGAGATCCGCATCTGGGATGCGGACTCAGGAACGGAACTCAACAGTCTGCGAGGCCATACGGAATCCATTACTTCATTGGCCTGGGGATCCGGTGATTCCCTCGCCTCCGTCGCCACCGACGGGGAAATCAAGATCTGGGCAATTGTCCAAAGACAACCTGTGACCAAGTTGCCGAACAACGCACCCTTGTGTTCTGTGTGTTGGAGTCCTGACGGAATGCTACTGGCCTCGGCTGATGACCAAGGACGAGTTTTTATTAGGGATGCAGCCACAGGCCTGGAGCGATGTTCGCTCCAGGCCCACACACGCTCCAATCTTGCGCGAACCGGTTTCCTCGAGTTTCAAGTCGCCTTGGCGTGGAGCCCAGATAGCACTCGCTTGGTATCAGCAAGCCTTGATGGGGTTTTGAAGATTTGGGAGGCCAGTACCGGACGCGAAGTCCTCGCGGTTGCAAACGATCTGAATCGTGTCTGGTGTATCGACTGGGGCAAGGACGGCAAATCCATCGCCGTCGGATCCCAGGACGGATGCATTCGCATCGTCGATGTATCCCAGCCCGAGGCTCGACCACGAGTCATCTCGGCACATGACGCGGGGACGTTCGGAGTGACTGCCGTGGCCTGGAGTCCGGACGGGGATCGCTTGGTTTCATGCGGCAACGATGGCAAGGTCAAGGTATGGGACCCGAAGCAAGGTGTTCAGCTTTCGAGTATGGAGGGGCACGGCGCATGGATCTTTGACGTTGCTTGGTCCCCTGATGGCAAGCGGTTAGCGTCGTCGGGCGCTGACAGGAATGTGATCCTCTGGGATGTAGAGGCAGGCAAAAAGCGAATGGCTCTGCGGAGCGGACAAGAATTCGTGATGGCTGTTGCATGGAATCCCGAAGGAAACAGGCTGGCTTCGACGCAACTGAGCGGAGATGTTCAGATCTGGGATTCCAACAGCGGTGAGGAGACCTGTAGCCTCCAAATCCCCTACGCTCGATTCCTCGACATATCGTGGAGTTCAGACGGAGCACGCATCGCAGCCGCTTCGAGCGTTGGCGATTTGTGCATCTGGGACGCAACCCAGGGATTCGAGCGAGACACGACTCCAAGGGCATTTCCTTACATCGCTCGCGCTTTCGCGACCGGAACCGCAAACGGCGAGGATCGGATACGGTACGCCAAGACCTATCTGCTCGAGGGAAAGCGAGATGCGGCTCGAACGGCCGTAGGAAACGATTTGCGAAATCTGATTCTCTTTGCTCAACTCGATGACGAACTCGGCAACGCCGCAGAGGCGAAAAAGACACGACGCCAAGCTCGCATACTCGCGGAAAAAGAACTACTCGATCATCCATTCAACCGAGGCCCAGCTGATTCGCTCCTCGATTTACTGCTGAGGGAGGTCGAGGACCGTGGGTATGCGATGGAACAAGATCGAACACTAAGGCAAATTCGCAAGATAAAGGATCGCTGGGGCGCGATCGCAATTGCGTACCAACTGCTCGGCGAGGAACTATCCTTTGCACGCGTCCTTCGCGATCACCCGAAAGCGAGACTGTCCCTTGCCGATCTGGATGCCTCCCTCGAAAACTGGGATAGAGCGATTGAAGAGTATAGTCGGTGGATCACCCCCGAAACGAACGACGCCGACCTGCTGAACAAACGGGGATCCGCGTATTTCGCGGTCGGACAATGGGAACTGGCCCGACAGGATTGGCATCGAGCTGTCGAAATCCGCCCCAATCCGGAGCTGACCGAATCGATCTACGAACAATTCCGGCGTTCGGAGCGTTGGCAAGACGCCCTTCCATTCGGTCGAAAGCTGATCGACATCAACCCCGGCGCCGAGCCTGAACTTGTTTGGCTGAGAATTTCTCCCGTTGCTGCACTGGCTGGCGAGGAAGCCTATCGCAATTTCTGCCAGGATATGGTGCCGCAATTCCGCAACACGACCGACCCACTCGTTGCGGATCGTTTGATCAAGGCCTGCCTGCTCCGGCCCGGCTCTATCGATCCCAAATCGCTCCCCATCGCGGTCATCGAAGAGGCCTTTGCGAACAACAAATACCAGGATTGGGCCAAGCCGTGGGCGTGGGGATCGCGCGCTCTGTGGGCCTATCGCAACGGGGAGCCGGAGCCAGCCGTAACCTTTGTCGCAAATTCCGAAGCTTTGCAGCCTCCTCAGCAAGTGCGTGAGTTGAACCTAGCTGTCCTGGCCTTAGCGGAACTTGAGCTCAACCATCCCGAAGCAAGTCGACTCGCTGTCGAGGAACTGTCGCAGCTTATTTCGCAGGCAAGGAAATCATCCGATATCTTGGGACACGATAGCATGATCGCTGAGGTCCTCCTGCACGAGGCCAAGGCCAAGTTGCGGAACCCGTGACGTATGATCGCTTCACCACCGCTTGGCAGCTTGGCAGCGGTAGCTACGGTCATTCCGAGCAAGCGTTTCCCCCGTAGCTATCTTCGCCAGAAGGTGGTCCGTTCCCACCTCTTGGGTGGCACGCACTGAGTCTTCGTGCTATTAGCACGCATGCAATGAACGCTTCCCCACACCCTTCGCAAAGCCTCAGGGTGTGCCACCCGGCCTGTTCTCCACACGCACGCCCCACGAAATCTTGCCGTTTTTTCTGGCGGACTTCGGCCCTCGATCTCGCACCTTTCTCTTGGAGAGAGAGATTTGCCTTCGTTGGTGAGATCTCTCGGCATCCGACGATTCAACGCAAAAACGGGCCAAAGATCATGAAAAAGATTCCATCGCACAGCCGCAGAGCCGCTCGAAACCAACCAAAAAACACAAGTCGACGCCGACTCGTTTTTGAAATGCTCGAAGAGCGAAAGGTCTTCGCGGCGCCTGTGCTCGATGCCTCGGCGAGCCCGATGCTTTGGGCGACGGAGGGGGTGGCAGACGGAGGCAATACCCAGGTTTACAACCTTGTCAGTGGCAGCATTTCCGATCCGGACGGCCCGCCCGTTCTTGCTATCGCGATCACCGGGGTCAATAACAGTCTTGGAACCCTCCAATACCGTTTGCAGGGTACAACCGAGTGGCTGACCGTCAACGCCGATCTGATCAACAGTAAGACGAATGAACTCGCGTTGCTTCTCGGGGAAACCACGTATATTCGGTATCTTCCCTTCAGCAACTTCAACGGTTCCATCCGTGATGGGATCACATTCCGCGCTTGGGACCGGAGTAGCGGCATCAACGGTCAGTACACGGTCATCACCAATCCTGGAGGCAACACAGCATTCAGTTCGGCCAGCGACACGGTGGAAATTGTCATCAGGAGTGTTAACGAAGCCCCCAGCTTCGCGCCACCGCAGGGTACAGGGAAGCAAATTGTGCAGGTGGGTACAAGCCAAGATATTGGAAAGGCCGTGGTCCAACAGCCCGATGGCCGAATCCTTATTGCAGGAAGTTCGTGGGATGCGAACACAAGAGCCCAATGTTTAAGTCTGATTCGGCTCGGTCTGAACGGCTCGCTGGATCCCAGTTTCGGTGTCGACGGCAAGACGCTCATACCGATGGAAAATAGCCTCATCAATCTGAAAGGTTTGGTCCTGCAGCCCGATGGGCGGATTCTGATCCTAGGGGCGTACGGAGTTGAGATAAGCCCAGACCTCAGTCTCTTCCGCCTGAATCCCAACGGTTCTCTTGATACCAGTTTTGGTTCCGATGGCAAGGTGAACTTCTCCTTGAAAGCCTTCTTTGGAGAAGCAGGCGCCGTAACATTACAACCTGACGGCAAAATCGTCGTCTTTGGCCAAGTTCTTGTAGACGACGGAACCGAGATCAGCGGCGTTCGTTTGAATGCCAACGGCTCGCTGGACACAACCTTCGATTTCGATGGTCAAGTGACGGTTCCTCGAGGAAACATGTCTGATTTTCCAACCAGCGCGACCGTTCAGTCCGATGGCAGAATCCTGGTCGCAGGCTACTCTTATACAAGTACCTCAGTCATCGATTTCACTTTGATTCGATTGAACGCGAACGGTTCGCTGGATACGAGTTTTGGT
>Ga0315904_10001500_pt1 | contig 37236 bp, 35 predicted proteins | sample LakEriMetagenome_6_FD_203529 | JGI IMG/M metagenome (GOLD analysis project Ga0315904, IMG submission 203529) | Freshwater fungal communities from buoy surface, Lake Erie, Ohio, United States - Buoy 12 MA120 | ecosystem: Environmental > Aquatic > Freshwater > Lake | place: USA: Lake Erie, Ohio... | reverse complement strand
ATATAAGATTTGTTGGGTCAAATTCGTTTGCCCTCCAAGTTGTAGTTGATGCACTAAAGATTGTTGTACCTGACCTCCAAATTTGAAAACTTATCGTGTTTGATGTTCCGTTACTTTCCAAAAAGAATCCATCAAAAACTGAATTATAGGTTGATGCCGTTGTTGTGGTAAAACATCCCACTCTTTTTATCACATTTGTTTCTATTTGAAAATTTGAAAAACTTCCCTCAAATAACTGACTCTTACCAGGTTGATATATTGGGTGTGTTTTTGTTTGTCTAATTACCAAATCATTATTTGATGATGTTGACATCCTAACTCTAGCATATTCTTGATTAAAGATAGAAGTCGCAGTTCCTGCAGTTACTTCATTAACCTGTAATGGATTTTTGTCATAGACATGTTTGATATCCAATAGATTTTGTACAGCAGCTGTCCTCAATCTGCCAAAGGCATCTAGATTTGGACTATCTGAATATTTTATCGCATTATTATATATAAAACTCATATTAAATACCAATTTCCGCCCCTAATCATACAAGTTAAGGACATATAGTTTATGTTCATATCGACGTAATTATTGTTATCAATTGTTCCTGACAAAGGTGTTATTCTTATCCTATAAGTACCACAAATCCCTGCTTCATCTTTTATTATTAAATAGTAGCCCTCTTTACCTACCACTGAAGGTAATATTAAATCAACATTACTATTACCACTTATACCCCAATATGTTTTATCCCAAGTTAAAGTTTGTCCTGTTGTAATTCCTGTTGTGGCATAATATCCCACGTCAGGTGATAAAGGACCTGGTACTGAAAATGGTTGAATCCATTGTTGTGAGTCACCATCATCAATCCAAACTAATTCAACGCCTGTATTTGTATTAAACCATCTATCACCACTTTTAATGATTTCAGTTGGAGTTGATGCCGATATGTAATATTTTAACTCTCCAATGGTGTCTGCCGATATGGTATATTTTTTCCAAACAGCGGTTGAGTGAGTGTATCCACTAACATCTTCTATTGTAGATGCGGTCCAAGCGTTTATAAAATTTTGTCCGGCAATACTTGAATTATATACTGTCGTTCCAAAATCAGAGATTACAACAGTACCAACACTATTAGTAGCTGCGGTCCATAGAGATTCATAATTATCAATCCTATATTGGTATACTTGGTCAACTTCATAAACATATACCAACATACCAAGTCTTCGTCTACCTGATGATATGTTATCAGAATTAAGTGTTAATACATCAGGAGACCAAGGGTCACCAGTTCCTTTTAAGAAATCAATAGGTATAGAGTTTCCACTATATTCAATAGGACCTAATCCTGTTATTGTGTAATTTAAATCGGATAAATTGAATACTTCCATATATCCACCAACGGATAATACCGAGAAATTTGTTCCAAAAACTTCACTTCTTTGAACTGATTGTACTCCGTTTAACTGCTCGGAACTAATTGGATTTTTATATGGAAATGTTGACATGTATTGTATAATTATCAGGTCACAGTATTTCCCCTAAAGTAAATGTCGGTACTGTTTAATAACTCAAAATTGGTTGATGGGTATGTGGTATAAACCCTATATGTTGTTTTTGGTATGGTATTACCTGTATATGTGAAATAATAAGAATATATTGTTGATTCAGTATTAACTGTTGTCAATATTGCCGGAGATGAAGTACTATAATCAATCTTATTTTGATACAACCCATTAGTTTGTCCTGTTGGTATCATCCATGTGAACCATGATTTTCCTGATAAAACTGTATTAGCAGGTACCATAGTTGTTTTAAAATTATATGCAATTATTGGATTACCATATGAATCAAATCCTCCCGTAATTTGTGGGACATCTTGATTAATAATTGTTGGGAATAGACCTGTTGTCCATCCTGAAAAATCAACATACGTATTAAGTTCAATGTCAAATGTTGACTGTACTTGAGTTGGTTGAGTTCCGTTTGTAAATCCATAAAATCCTGACCCTAAAGATGAATACATCCAACTACCTATATCACTTGACCCCGTATAAGGTTCAATAAACAAGAACGCTTTGGTTGGAGGTAGTGGAGATGATGAAGGTGTTATACTTGGTGTTAACGAAATCGTTGGTGTATTGGTTGGTGTTAACGAAATCGTTGGTGTATTGGTTGGTGTTAACGAAATCGTTGGGGTATTTGTCGGAGTTAATGAAATTGTCGGTGTATTTGTCGGAGTTACCGTATTTGTTGGTGTTGGTGTTTGAGTTGGACTAGGGCAGTTACCATCAACACACAATGAAGTTATTGAAATAATAACTTCAGGACTATCACTACTTGGGTCTTTACCACAAAAATATAAAATTAAATTTACATCAATATCACCAACCTGTGAAACACCATCACAATCCGTATAAAAATATTGGTGAGTCGAACTTCCTGTCACATTATCAAACGTAATACAACTACAATCAGTTATTACCGACGAAGGAGTTGGGGTTGGTGTTGGAGTTTGGGTAGGTGTTTGAGAAGGACAAGAGTAAGGTATGAATTCAGTACAAGCGTTTGAGTCGGTAATAACTATTAAAATACTAGAGGCCCCTTCAAGAAGTACAGGTATATCAACAGTTATTGGAAAAACAGAAATACCTGTTGCAACACTGTAACAATAGGTATTAGTATAATCACAAATACTAAAATCAAAAGGTGGTGTACCGGTAGCACTTGAAATTTGAATCGTTTGCATGTAAAACTAAAATAATTATTCTGTTTACATTATAAATAGATACAAAGTAGGTTTATGGAATTAAACTAACATTCCATGCGGTAGGTTGTTGACCCATACCGTTAATTTCTATGTTAATATTATAGTAGAAAGTAATATTATAAGGTGAATTTAAACTAATATTATAAACCATACCTGATTTTTCACAAAGATATAACCCACCATTTAATACAAACATACCTCTTGGGTTACTTAAATAACTTGTTATATCGACTTCAACTTCTAACACCCCATCAGGATAAGAATACTGAGACAACCACCTTTGAGTATTTGTACTATTAGATGTTATTACAATTAATTTATTGTTAGTTGTTTTCATAAGACCACCTGAGACAATACGTCCAGCAGGAAGTGTAAATTTCGGTATTTCAGTCCATGTAGTATTTAGGAAAACTTCACGTATTTCACATCCTGTTGTAATAGCACTTGAAGCCATAATTAAAGACCTGTATGACATCGTAGTACAAAATGGGTCACAATATCCTCTTGGTGGTTGATTTGCTAGATTATTAGAATACGTATAACCGTATATTACTTCATAAAAACTTTTAAATCCATCCAAACCAACAGGAACAAAAGGTAAACCATAATATTGTATCAACTGATTAGGATATGATGTTGAATTAGGGTTATAAACTGTTTGAAAATAATTTGGTATTACGGTACTAGGACCTGTCCACATGACTTGGGGTTTATTCACAATAGTATTATCTATAAGATTCCAAGAATATTGTTGAACTTTTTGAACTTGATTAATAACGGGTTGTAAACCTGTCAGATAATATGAATGTACAATATACTGTATAGGAGGTGTTGGGGTTGGGGTTACAGTTTTTGTTGGAGTAATTGTAGGAGTAATTGATATTGTCGGAGTAATAGTTGGGGTATTAGTTGGGGTACTTGTTACTGTAGAGGTCGGAGTTACGGTTGGAGTTATTGTTGTAGTTACGGTTGGAGTGTTAGTCGGCGTTGGAGTTGGTGACGGATTTAAGGTGTTAGTGGGTGTTGGGGTTATTGTTTGTGTATTAGTAATAGTTGGAGTAACTGTTGGTGTAACAGTATTAGTAGGTGTGGGTGTATTAGTATTTGTTGGTGTAATAGTTGGTGTTACAGAAATTGTCGGAGTGTTAGTCGGGGTTAATGAAATCGTTGGAGTATTTGTCGGGGTTAATGAAATCGTTGGAGTATTTGTCGGAGTTAAACTTGGTAAAGGTGTAACACACAAATCCCATGTTACAGTAACTGTCGGAGTAATAGTTGGAGTATTTGTCGGAGTAATAGTTGGTGTAACTGTTGGTGTTTGAGAAGGTACTTTACACGGGTCAAATGTTGGTGTTGGAGTAATTGTGGATGTTGGTGTTGGGGTAGGTGTTTTAGTTATAGTTGGTGTTGGTGTTGGGGTAGGTGTTTCAGGCAAAACCTTAATAAAATCTAAACAAACACCATTAACTAAAATACTATAAGTACCATAAACATTTTGAGGTGGATTAAGTATCGATGGGTCAAAATAATATGGTATAACATGATTTCCTAAATCAAAAACTAATTCAGTACTTATAGGGTTAAACACTATATTTGCAACCTGACCACTTAAAGGTAAACTAAATATTACAATTCCTTCTGCCATTTTTAAAAATTATTTTCAATTGCCAAACAAACCTCACCATTTTGGGATATCAATTTTTTCATGTCGTCAAAACTAATATACGCATGTCCTAATTGACCCCAACTTCTTCCCCAACTATTTTTTATTCTAAATTGTTTTTTAACTATATCAACACCATTTATTAAATAAGCATGTCCACCAGCCAATTTTCCTGTCGCCTTTATCACTCCTAATCTATCAGGGAAAAACATATTGTAATACCAATTAGTACCAACAACTACAGGTCCTTTGGTAAGAACAGTGTTAATTAATACATTAACATCATAGGTCCATAGATATGAACTAATTTTGTTAGTTGTCTTCAAATATTTTGCTGCTCCTCTAACAGAAGTTCCAGCATAATTTTCACCTGGCCATTCATCAACTTTTTGAGCCTCTTTATATATAGTTTGTGGTGGTATATTTGGATGTGGTAATTTATGAGTTACCGGCCCATCATCAATCCAATGAGCCCAAGCGTAACCAACACACATCGGAGTATTACCTTGATTACCCCACCATCCATCTGCGTTCCAAAATTTAGATGTAACCGCCGTTTTAGGTAATTGTAATCTATTTTCGATTAAATATTTTTTATCTCTCTCATCGTAAATAAATTCTCTACCTAACCCAAATTTAGTCGTATCACCATTAACTAAATAATAATCGTAGTCAACCACAACACAATCTTCAACTTGACAATTTGGACAGTCAGGGTTGAACATTTGATATATCGGTTGTAACAATTTAAAGTTATGTTTTACTTCAGGTGCTGACAACGGTGTTGTATACATTCTGAATTGAGAAATACCACCTTCAAATGTTCCTGCAAAATTTTGTTCAATTATAATATCAGTTGTTAACCCACTTAATGTTGTACCACTTAAATCATTATTTGGTAAACATTCAGGGTCTTGTTGGTATGGTCCTGTTAAACCTGAACAAGACATAAATGTTAGATTATCTCTTAATCCTTGAGTTCCACCACCCCAAGAAATATTAAAAGGAACACCAACTTGTTTTTCTTTATCGGTGTTTAAACCTCTTGGTATTATTTCTTCAAAATTCTCAATAGTGTATATTTTTGAACCATTAACAAAAATCATAAGTTTACCCATTCTAAAGTTTAGTTCATCTAACCATAACTTGTTAAGTTTAGTTATATCAACTTTTTCAGCCTCTTTAGGTATTGGTCTTGTGTATGGTGGTTCAATTAACGCAACGGTATTACCCGCTAATGATTCTAAATAATATTCTTTTGAAATTAATCCTAAACCTCCATTTCTCCACAAATCGCATTTTTCAAAATACGTATATCTTTCCCAAACAATATTAACTTGGAACCAATGTTCCTGTAATAGATAAGGTGGGTAGTTAACCAAACAATATGGATATATTGGTGGTGAACAATATTCAGTTATAGTATATCCTGTTTGGAATGTGATTCCAGTCGTAGAACATTCACCTGTTGTTATACAGTCACCTGTGAATCTTAAAACTTTAACACCTATTTGAGGATTATTAGGTTCACCACATAATTTAAACGCAATTGCGTTTGATAATGCATCCATTAATGGGTCTGACTCACAAGTGTTCTCAACAGATGTAAACCCTGTTGAAGTACAATTACAATCTGAACACTCCTCACATTTTGTACAAGTTTGTGTACATACTGGAGGTAATATACAATTACTTGGTAATGCCGTTGGTGTTGGTGTCGGTGTTGGGGTTAGTTCAATAACGCTTTCACAATTATGTGTTTGACATTCCCAACCACAAGTATCACATTTTAAATCATCACAACCACATCCGCAACTTGCTTGTTTTTTAGTATCACCACCACATTTATCACAACCATAATTAACATGTGGGTCATGAATATTGTTTGAAGAATATGGAGGATAAACAAAAAGACATCTACTATTTGTAACAGTTCTATTACAACAAGCACAAGTTTCAATACATGTTAAACCTGATGTAACTCTTGTGTATGCGGTATAACAGTTTGGAGTACCACTTGCATGATGGTAGAATTTATTTTCAGCTCTTGTTCCTAAATAAAAGAATATATTTTTATTCTGAGGATAAATTTCATTTAATGTCGTTTCATTTGGGCCGGGAAAATATTCGTCAAATAAACGAGGTTTTAACAATAATTCAACTGTCCATCCTTTATTAACTCTTTCAGGAAAAGTTTCATAATCATAACCAAATAACTTATAAAACCCTTGATAAAATCCACCGTATAATTCATGGTATCTACCAAAAATAGGGTTAATTTTTGAAACTACTTCATATAAAACATCTTTACTAAACCCTGAAAATCTGAGATTTGGTGAAGATGTATATCCTGTAACTTGATGTAATTTCATTCTTCTATCACGGTACATTCTATCAAATTTAACACTGTTAGGAAACAAACCATTAGTGTAATATAGTGTTTCACCTGTCATTACATCAACTAAACCATTATCAATTGCCGTTAATCCAACGTCACAAGATTCACCCGACAATTGACAATTAATGTCAAAATCAGAAGGTGTATAATAATTCTCCGATACTAAAATATTTGACGGATTATATTGTTTGTAGAATAAATTAAATTGTTGTGCAGAGTTGGGATTATTAATATCAAAATTAAATGGTAACTTTTCCCCAATTGTTAATGCAATAATGTATGGTGAAAAAACTACCTCTTGGTTAAAATCCAATTCATCAGATGTTAATGAAATATCATTAGTTTCTAACGCAAACTTTAGATTATAATTTGGACGTACATATTGATTTATATTCTGACCCGCCATCTTTTTTATTGATAAATACATTGTTACGAAGTATTTATTGATAAAAAAGCAATGATTAAATATAATACTGAATACTTCAGAAATAATTGTTATTTCTTCTTGAAAGATAAAGGAGATAAAATTGACGTTTATTATTCAGTGGCAGACACTCTTACGGAATCAAGAAAAAAAGACAAAAAAATAGTTGTCGACAAAAAGTTTGAAGAAAAACTTAAAAAAGCAATTAATAAAGTTTTAAATTCAAAAGATAAAGTTACTAAAAAAGAAGTTGATGGTGAGCTAGAAGAGCTAATTGATTATGACGGAAATTTTTTAGGTTCAAACATACCATTTTTGAATATGACATTAACTCCCCATAAAACTATGGACCAAACTATTAGTATGACCAGAATTACAAATGACCCTATAACTAGAGGTTATCGTGTTTATTGGGGTGAAGGAGAAGAAAAGGGAAAGAACATAGTGAATGAAATTGATTATTCTGAAGCGTTTGGTTATGAAGAAACAAAAGATGCTAAGACTTATAACCAAGCGTCCAATATACTTAAAAAGATGGGTATTGAAGATGATATTGAAAGAGATGATAGATTGAAAAAACTAGGGTTCTCTAAAAAATTGGACAAGAGTTTAGCTCAAGAAAAAAAACGTGGTAAATGTAAAAATTGTTTTACTAAAAGAAGACTTTCTGAAAAAGAACAGATTGAAGAAGAAAGAAAGAATAAAGCCGTTAAAATGGTTGAAGATATTTTAACAAAGAAAAAAACCGATGACAAAGAGATTTCAAAAAAAGAAAACTCAGGAGTAAGTAAAATATTACTTAAAAATTTAAAAGCAATTAAAAAAATTGCTGAAAAAGAAGGTATCAGTGTATCACAATTAATCAAAGTTTTAAAGACAGATGAATAAAGATTTATACGGAAATAAAATACCTCTACCTGAAGATGTTGTCGGTTATTTAGATGACTGTTATAACGCTGCCGAAGGTGCTGATGACAATACCGAAGGTTTTAGAAGAAACAAAGAATTAAGAGACAGTAAAGAAATTACTTATCAACAACTTAAAAGAATGAAAAACTTCTTTGACAATTTTGATGGACATGAAAATGATTTACCCTATATACTTAATGGTGGTCATTATGTAAAAAATTGGGTTGATAATACTTTACGTTCTATGAGAGATGGTATTTATCTTGGAAAGAAAACTAAATCAGAAGTATTACCTAATCAATTTATACAAACACATCAGAAGGATGATTTGAGAAGTATGAATAGACCAAGTAAGAGTCATAGTACAAGTATTGAAGATTATGATTTACAAGTAACTGAAAGTTTAAAAAGAATAAACGAATTAATGAAAAAAATAATTTAATATGGCACAATCAGAACCGTTGAATTTCGAACAACCAAAAAATGACTTATCTTCTATTGCTGAAATGGAAAGAAAAAAGTTATTAACTAAAAACGATTATAACCTACAAAATAACTATTCATCCGTTAATAATGACGCACTTGCCGATGGAGATGCTTTTGGTAAAGGTACTGGTGAATTTTTAGATGTATACAATCAAAACGCAGGTGCTGCTCAAGACATTGCGGAAAGAAAAAAAGAAATAGTTATTAACGAATATCAACCAAACAAACCTTACACAACTCCAACCGCATAATGAAACTTTACAACACAGCAAAATCTCTTATTTTAGAAATAGCCGCAGTTGATTCCATTGTAGATGCAATAAAGAAAAAACAAGTTATTGTTATCTATTATGATGGTGATGAACCAGGTGGTCGTGGTTTGAGAATTATTGAGCCTGTGTGTTACGGTTACAGTAAAACAAAGTTTGGGAAAGGTAATCCCGTGTTAAGAGCTTGGGATATGGAGGGAGCGTCACATAGAGGTTATTTAGGTAAAAAACCATTACCAGGATGGAGATTGTTCAGGATTGATAAAATTTTATCTTTTAAACCAACAGGTGAAGTTTTTATGACACCAAAACCAAACTATAATCCAAACGGCGATAAATCAATGTCAGAAGTTATTATTAACGCAACTTTTGACCAAGCACCAGAAATTAATTTAGCTTAAAAATGCAAAACGAAAACGATTTAATTAAAAAATTGATGGTTTCAAAACAAATTATGGACCGTCACAATAACATATCAAGAGGTGGTTTACCGTCAACTCCAATGCTTGAATCATATGAGCCAGTTGATGCGACTGTTAATATTCCTCAAGAATATTTAAGTGAATTACCTGCCAAACAACAAGTACCTGTAAATCATGAGATGAACGAAACAAAAATCATGTCTTCAAAATTACCTGATGAAATTAAACGACTAATGATTGAACATCCAATTAATCAACCAAATTCAATGGGAGGTCCAACTTTATCAAATGATTTAGTTGAGAAAGCTTCAAGATTAATGGGTAACACACAAAAACCACAAGTTCAAGAATCATCAAGACAACCTCAAACACAACAACCATCTTCACTTGAGATGTTGGGTTTAAAAGAAATGATTAGAGAAACTATACGAGAAGTGTTATCTGAAAATGGTTTACTTGTTGAATCAAATAGCAAAACTGATGAACAATTTAACTTTAAAGTTGGTAAACATATCTTTGAGGGAAAAGTCACAAAAATCAAAAAATTAAAATAGTAAAAATTAACCCCACTTCGGTGGGGTTTTTTAATTGTAGAATTGATAATTCTAATAAAATAATTTATATTTCTTAAAGTTCTTAATCATTTAAATTAAGACCACTAAAAAAGAAATATATTATTTATGTCAAACAAAATTAAAGTTTTAGTTCTCCCATCTGATAAAACAGGAGTTGGTAAGTTCCGTTCCGTTGACCCTCATGTAATGTTACAAAATTCATATCCTGATGACTTTCATGTGGATATTGATTATGAACCAAAGATAACGGATGTTAATTATTGGAAACAATATCAAATTGTTCACGTTCATAGAAATATTGGTAATAACTATGATAATACACCTAACGTAATTAAATATTTAAAATCTTTAGGTATCATCGTTGTTGTGGATATTGACGATTATTGGTTACCAACAAAAGAACATCCAATCCATCAGTTAATTGTTCAAAATAAAATTCACGAAAAAATTGTTGCGAATTTAAAAGAAGCAAGTTACGTAACAACAACAACTAAAGTTTTTGCAGATGAAATCAAAAGATTTAATCCAAACGTTGTTGTTTTTCCAAATGCCATTGACCCTAACGAACCTCAATTTAAACAACCTACTTTAGAATCAGATAGAATTCGTATCGGTTGGTTAGGTGGTTCATCTCACTTACACGATTTGATGTTACTTGGTGGATTTGTTAATAAGAACAGTGATTTAAAAGATAAAGTTCAATATGTGTTATGTGGGTTTGACACTCGTGGTACTATGACTGAAATTAATCAACAGACGGGTGAACAAAAACAGAGACCTATTAAACCTGAAGAAACTGTATGGGTTCGTTATGAAGAAATTTTCACTGATAACTACAAAATTATTGATGAAAATTATAAAAAATATTTAACAGAATTTAAAGAATATGATTATGAAACTTCTTTGAGTTTACCTTATTCTCGTGTTTGGACTAAACCTGTTACATCTTATGCAATGAATTACTCTAAATTTGATATATCTTTAGCGCCAATTAAGAATCACATTTTCAACAGAGTTAAGTCACAACTTAAAGTTATTGAAGCAGGATTTTACAAAAAGGCTTTAATCGCATCAAATGTCGGACCTTACACTATTGATTTAAAACACTCCTTACATCAAGGCCAATTTACCGATGGTAATGCCCTTTTGGTTAACGAGAATAATAACCATAGTGACTGGTCAAAATACATTAAGAAATTGGTTCAAAATCCTAATTTAATTCAGGATATGGGTGAAAGATTGTATGAGACAGTAAAGGATACTTACGATTTAAAAAATGTTACTAAAGAAAGAGCTGAGTGGTATAAAACCCTTATAAAATAAAAAAACATGATTAGAATACCTATTAGTAAAATTTTATTCATTGACATTGAAACTGTCGGTGGTTGTTATAACTATGACCAATGTCTTGAATTTAATACTTCTTTGGCAAAGCAATTTGAAAACTATTTTGATTGGTTTTTAAAAAGATTTCCTGAAGATAATATTGAGTCTGAACCGGACTTGATGAACTACGTCTTTCAAAAAAGAGCGGGACTTGTTCCTGAATTTGCAAAGATTGTTTGTGTGAGTGTTGCCTTTGTTATGGATAACGGAGATATTAAAACACAAACATTCTCAAATGAAAACGAATATACTTTATTAAAGGATGTTCAGAAATTACTTGAACGTTGTGGTAAATTGGATTTCCATCTTTGTGGTCATAACCTAAAGAATTTTGATATTCCGATGTTAGCTAAACGAATGATTATTAATGGTTTGATGCCACCGTCTATCTTACCATCTTACGATACAAAGCCTTGGGAAATTAAAGCGATTGATACAAGAGAGATTTGGCAATACGGAGCATACTCATCAATTGGTTCATTAGATTTATTATGTACATCAATGGAAATTGAGTCATCAAAACAAGGTGAGGTTACAGGAGATAAGGTTCACAACGCATATTGGGAAGAAAATAAATTAGAAGAAATTTCAAAATACTGTGAACAAGATGTTAAGGTATTAATTGAAGTAATAAAAAAGTTTAAAGAATTACAATTACCATGAATAACGGATTAAATGAATTAAATGACTTAGCAAGTCAATTACGAGAATTCAAAGAAATGATTGAAAGAGATACCGAAAATTTCGATGTTGATGAGGTTATGAAAGAATTTGGTATTGATATTAAAGATTTAGAAGATAGAATGATTAATGATATTACTCAATTACCTTTGGGTTATCATAAATTAAATCCTGATGCTGTAACACCAAAGTATAATTATCCTTCAGATTCAGGGTTTGACTTACATTCCGTTGAAGATTTGGAAATTCCTCCTTTTGGTAGAATCTTGGTTCCAACAGGTCTTTCTTTCGATATTAAAGATGGGTATGAGATTCAGGTTAGGTCTAAAAGTGGTTTAGCTATCAAACAAGGTTTAATGGTTCTTAATTCACCAGGAACTGTTGATAATGGTTATAACGGTGAGATTCAAGTTATTATTTTCAATACCAACAATTATACAGTGATGATACCAAAAGGAATGAAAGTTGCACAAGCGGTTTTATGTCCTGTGGTTAATGGAAAATGGGTTGAATTAGTTGAGAATGGTGATGTTACAGAAAAAGATAGAGGTGATAACGGTTTTGGGAGTACAGGAATATGATTACAATAGGATATAGCACAAGAGAGAGTAAACCACAATTTAAAGAGTACATTTCAAAAGCATGTGGTTTAAAAAATGTTGAGATTATTGAGGTAGTTAATAACGGTGAAAAATCATTACCTCAAGTATATAATGAATTAATTAATCAAAGTTCAAATGATATTTGTGTTTTTTGTCACGATGATATTGAATTTGATACCAATAATTGGGGGAATAAATTATTAAAAATATTTTCAAAAAATCCTGAATTTGGAATTATTGGTGTTGCCGGTTCTAAATTTTTACCTTCATCAGGAAGATGGTGGGATGTAAATCAAACTATGTATGGTATTGTTAACCATAAACATGAAGGTAAAAAATGGTCCAGTACATATTCAAAGTCATTAAATAAACCTGAAGAAGTTGTTTTAATTGACGGTCTTTTTATGTGTTTTGATAAGACAAAAATTAAACATAAATTTGATGAACAATTTGATGGATTTCATTTTTATGATTTATCTTTCTGCACACCAAATTATTTGGACGGTGTTAAAATTGGTGTAACTACTGATATTCGTTTAACACACTTATCAATTGGAATGACAAATCAATCATGGGAAGATAAGAGAAAACAATTTGTTGAAAAATATAATAACAACTTACCTATTGATATCACTAACATAGATGTTTGTGAAACTTTCATTTTTTGTCACGACCAAGATATTATTTTGGAATATGAACAAAGTGGTAAGTTTAATAACCTAAATAATTTAAGATATGTATTCTTGGGTAATAAATCTACAGATAAGATTGAATCAAAAGATAACGTAATTATTGCTAGAAATTTACCATTTAATATTGAACAATACCCAACGTTTAACGCATATACTGGTTGGTATTGTTTATGGAAAAATAATCTCATAACTAAAAAGTATGTTAATCTTTTTGAATATGATATTATAACAACCCCTAATTTACAACAGATTATTTCTAAGTTTATGTTTGAGGGTCAAAAAATGATTGGTTATATCCCTTTCCCTTGTAGTAATTTTCATTTTATTGATAATAAAGAATGGACTGGAGATTTGTTTGATTCAATCAAAAAAGTTTATAAAATAGACTTGGAAAAAACCATTAGAACATATATGAGACAAAAACCAAATATGTTGTGGTCTTCAACAAGTAACTGTACAATGAATGTTGATTTTTTTAACTCGTACATGAGTTGGTTTGAACCTATTGCTGAGAATCTTTACGGTATTAAAACTGCGGGTCATGCACATGAAAGGTCAACAACATTTTTTAGTTTAATGTATAAACATGAAGTTTACTTAACTCAAAAATTAATTAAACATTATCAAATGGATTCTCACGGCACACAAGGACATTTTGTGGACTATGATAAAAATATAAAAGAATTAATTACTAATTAAAATGGAAAAAAAATTAAAATGGTTTAGTTATCTAAATGATAACCCAAAAATGTTAAATGAATATTTTGAATATTATAAAGTTGCTGTTTATAGTCAAACTTTAAATTGTCCATCATTAGAACCTTACTTAATATACGATGGTTCTAATGAAGATGTTATTTCATTCTGTGAACGTAAAAATATTAAAATAATAAATTTCACCCCAAGAATCAAAGAGGAGATAATTAAACATTATGAAGTACATCAACCAACCCAAGTTTTTGATGCATTAGCTTGTTTTTTAAAACCCTATGTTCCTTTAATAGTTAAAGAAATTTTAAAGTCAGATGATGAGTACGTTATTCTAACTGATAGTGATGTTATATTCTTTAACGAACCTAACTATACTGAATTAAATAAAATTGATTACATAGGTGTTTCATCAGAATTTGATATTAATTTATCTGACTTTAATGCTGGAATAATGTATTTCAACGTGGAGAATATGTATAATGATTTTGAAGATTTTGAAAAATTCATTGTCAAAAATTTTAGTAAATTCCAAGTTTTTGACCAAGATGCTTTTAAAATTTATTATAATAATCGTACAAAAAAATTACCTATTGAGTACAATTATAAGTGTTATTGGAACTACTCAAAATCAGTAAATGATATAAAAATTTTACATTTTCATGGTTTAAAACCTTATCAATACATGGATTTATTGACAGGTAAAAATACAAATCCAGTGTTAAAACCTATGTTAACTCCGTTCTATATTGAGATGGTAGGTTATTATAAATCATTAAGAGATATAGAAAAAAAGTCATGAAATACTTGAGTTTTAGTTTGTGGGGTGATAATCCCATGTACAATATTGGAGCAATAAAAAATGCTGAGTTATGGAAAGACATTTACCCAGAATGGGAAATGGTTGTTTTTTATGATGATACTGTACCCACTGAAACAATTAAAAAATTAGATGATTTAGGTGTTGAAACAATTAAAATGGATGATTCCATTTATGGTTGTTTTTGGAGATTTTTAGCGACCGATTTTGATGATTGTGAATATGTTATTTTTAGAGATACTGATAGTAGAATTAATTTAAGAGAAAAGTTTGCAGTGGATGAGTGGATTAATTCTAAAAAAAGTCTACATGTCATGAGAGACCATCCATATCATAGAATACCAGCAGGTAACGATTCTATAGGTATTTTAGCCGGAATGTGGGGAGTCAAAGGTAAAAAATTTGATATGGAAACCATGATTGAGAATTTTACAGAAAACAAAGAAAATTTTTACGGTATTGACCAAACCTTTTTAAAAATCATTTACGAAAAGTTTAAAAATGATAAATTAGAACATGATGATTTTTTTCAAGGTAAACCATTCCCAAGTCCAAGAGACGGTTATAGATTTATTGGTGAAAGATTTGATGAAAATGATACACCATATGATGACTGGAAAATATTAAGTATGATAAAACAATAAACTATGAATAAAAATATTAAATACGCAATAATGGGTTCTGATACAAATCCGATGTATTTGGAATTTTGGCCCGTTGTTTCTAAAATATGGAAAGAAATTTTTGGTATCATTCCAGTGTTAGGTTTGATTTGTAATGAAGATTCTGAATTATATGAAGATGAGTTTGGTTTGGTGAAAAAATTCAAAAATATAGACGGTATGAATTCAGGGTTACAATCTCAAATTGTTAGATTTTATTTACCAAAATATCTTGATGGAGTTTGTTTAATTTCAGATATAGATATGTTACCACTTTCACCAATATACTTTGAAAATAATTCTCAAAAACAAACAGAAGATAATATTATTTTATATTCTTCAGATAACCCAGAATGTCTGAGAGATAAACAATACCCTATGTGTTATTTTTCAGCACATTCAAAACTATTCCCTAAAGTTTTTGATATCAATTTAGAATGGGAAGAATTTTGTAAACATTTATTAATTAGAAATGAAGGGTGGTTTACTGACCAAAGATATTTGTATGATAAGGTAAATGAGTATAACGACAAAACTAAAAATGTCATTTTTTTAAATAGAGGTTGGAATCCAATGGCTATTGATAGAATAGATAGAATCAGTTGGAGATATGATGAAGATAAAGTAAAAAATAATGGATATATTGATTCACACTCTTTAAGGCCATATTCAAGATATAAAAACACAATAGATAAACTCATAAAGTTATTATATTAATGAAAGTTTTAATTTTAGTTCTTTCCATGAATGATGGTGAACATTATTCTCAATTTTTTGAAACACAAAAAGAAACTTGGGATTCGATAGACGTAGATGGGTTTAAGACTTTCTATTACTTTGGGAATTGTTTAGAGAATAAAATTGTTAATAATGAAATTCATCTAACGGTTAATGAGAGCCTGTTTACTACATCAAAAAAATTTATAGAATCATTAAAATTAATTAAAGATTTTGATTTTGATTATATTATTAGAACAAACTCAAGTTCGTATATTGATAAAATTAAAATTAAAGAATTTTTAGAAAATAAACCAAATGAAAAATTTATTTCAGGTATTATAGGAAGTCATCAATCAGTCAATTTTGTTTCGGGAGCTTGTTTTTTTATGAGTAAAGACATTGTTAATTTCATTTTAGAAAATGAAAAAGATATTGATTTAAACATTATAGATGATTTATCGTTGGGTTATTTTTTCAAAAAACACAACCTAACAATAACCGATAAAGATGTAACTCGTTTTGATTCTAAAAAAGAACATTTAACAAAAACCCATAAAATTTCTGCAGAACATTTTCATTACAGAATTTTAACTGGAACTTCTACGGAAAGACATGATGATATAGAAATCATGAAATTAATTCATGAACTGAAACTTAAAAAGTACAATAAAAGACAATATTACAAAAGTTTGTTAACAAATTAAATTTATAGTTTAAATTATTAACCAATTTATTATTTTTAAAAAAAACAAAATGGAAAAAATTACAGAAAAATTTTTATTTAATAAAAATAAAAAATCAGACATTAACGAACATTTAGATGTTTTACATGAATATTCTTTAAGATGTGAACACATTACAGAAATGGGGATAAGATGGGGTTCATCAATATGGGCATTTCTGATGTCTAACCCAAAAAAATTAATTGGCTATGATATTATAAGAACTGAACAAATTAATGAAATAATTGATATTTGTTCTGAATATAATATTAATTTCACATTTTTTGAAGGAGATGTTTTAAAAACAACAATAGAAGAAACAGATTTACTTTTTATTGATACCTTACATACATATAATCAATTGATTTCAGAATTAAATTTACATTCATCTAAAGTTAAAAAATATATAATTTTACATGATACTGTAAGTTTTGGACAACATGATGAACAAATTTATCAACACTCAAGTGATTTGATTAAAGAACAAGAGGTTGGAAAACAAGGTTTAATTTCAGCAATACACGATTTTTTAAATTCGGAATTAGGTGAGTTTTGGATAATTGAAAAAGAATTCAAAAATAATAATGGTTTAACAATTTTAACAAGAAAATGATTGTTGGTAAACACACTTATGGTCATAATAATATTTCAGTATTAACTTGGGGGGAAGGTTCAAAATTAGAAATTGGTTCATTCTGTTCGATTGCCGCAAACATTAAAGTTTATTTAGGTGGGAATCATAGAGTTGATTGGATTACAACATATCCGTTTGGACATATTAATCAAGGCATTTTTAATAAATTTGATGGAAAAGGACATCCAAAAACAAATGGTGATGTAATAATTGGGAATGATGTTTGGATTGGGTCTGACGTAACAATTATGAGTGGTGTTAGAATTGGCGATGGTGCGGTATTGGCAAACAATTCTCATGTTGTTAAAGATGTTGAACCTTATAGTATTGTTGGTGGTAATCCGGCAAAACTTATAAAATATAGATTTGAAAAAAATATAATTGAAAAACTTTTGGAAATTAAATGGTGGAATTTAAGTGATAAAGAAATTAACGAATTATCACCATTATTATGTTCAGAAAATATTCAAGATTTTTTAAATTCAGAATTTAATAAATTTTAAGAATAATGATTGGTATGTTAACTTTAACTGAAGAAGACATTATTAATCCTGATGCCTTTTTAAATTTTTGTAATAATAATAACATTTGTTATATTAAAACTGATTTTTTTTATTTAAATTCTAAATTTTCTTGGAGAGGAAATCTTCACCCATCAAAAATTGAGGATATTTGCGTTATTGGTCACTCTGACCATTCTGTAAATGATGTGATATCAAGTAGATTTAATAAGATATTTTGTGTCAATAAAGTTACTAAAAATACAAACACATTTGGATTACCTTTAGGGATTACAAGTGATTGTGATGACTCACCTATACACAAAATATACGGTAATAAACAAATTATGGTTGAGGTTTCCAATGAGGATATTCAAAAAACTGATTTAGTTTATTTGAATTTTAGTATTAACACATATCCTCAAGTACGTCAAATGGTTTACAATAAATTTGTAAATCAGTCTTGGGTAAAAACAGGTACAATTGAACCAACAATTAGTGGTCGTAAAAAATTTCTACAAGAAATTAAATCATCTAAATTTGTATTATGTCCTAGAGGTAATGGAGTAGACACTCATAGAATATGGGAAACATTATACATGGGTAGTATACCTATTGTGGTTTATGAAGAAACCCATCACCTATTAACTGATTTGCCGATATTGTTTATTCAAAATTGGGATGAAGTTACTTATGACTTTTTAAATAAAAAGTACGAGGAAATGATTAAGAAAGATTGGTCATACGATAAATTAAAAATGAGTTATTGGGAAAATTTTATTAAAGAGACAATTGGAAATTTATGATATATTGTTTACAAAATGGAAGACTAGGTAACCATTTGTTTATTTATTTTTTTGGTAAAATTTTATCTGAAATCACTAAAAAACCTGTCTATTACAATTTTACTTTACCTGACGAGTTTGGAATTAATGTTCCTAAATTTACCAAGAATTTAAATAATTCAAATTATATTAAAATCACTGAAAAAGAATATATACAATCTATTAATGATTGGCCATTACTAATCGAAGGAAATATTGTAGAAAGAGATTTAAATTTAATTTTAGAAAAGGTTAGGAATATAGACTCTCCAATAATTTTAGACGGTTACTTTCAAAAAATAGAATATTATAAAGATTACCATGACTTAATTAAATTAGAATTTAATTATCCAAAACAAAAAATAAAAGAAAAAACATTAGGTATTCACATCAGAAAAGGTGATATTACTAATAGTATTAGTGATTTACCGGATATATGGTTTTTAGATATGGTAAAAAAATTTGATGGATATAAAATATATATAACCACTGATAGTCCTGACGATAACGTAGTTAAAGAATTAATTAATTTAGGGTGTGAGCTATATTCAAATACACCAGCTCAAACAATAATTGATTTTTCTTTTTTTTCAGACCTGATTTTAAGTCAAGGTACTTTTAGTTGGTGGATGGGATTTTTAAGTGAGGGAAAAAAACATATGATAATTCCTGAATCAGGATGGAATTGTGTAAAATATAGAAATTCAATTAACTTGTTGATTAACGAAAATAATTGGTTATACTATAAATTAATAAATGGTGGGGTTGAAAAAGTAGAATATGTTTAAAAATGAAAGTATCATTAATTACTGGAATTAACGGGCAGGATGGGTCATATCTTTCCGAATTTTTATTAGAAAAAGGATATGAAGTTCACGGGACACTTAAAAGAAATTCAGTGTCTGAAAATCAAACCGCAAGATTAGATAACGTATATGGTAAAGTAATATTACATTATGCAGATATGACAGATTTGTCATCATTAATTAGTGTAATTCAAAAAGTAATGCCTGATGAGATTTATAATTTAGCCGCACAATCTCACGTCAGAATTTCATTTGACCAACCAATTTACACCGCAAATGTTACAGGTTTAGGTACTTTAAATTTATTAGAAGCGGTAAAGCTTATTAAACCTGATATTAAAATTTATCAGGCGTCATCTTCAGAAATGTTTGGTAACTCAATTGATTTGGATGGATACCAAAGAGAAACCACCCCAATGAATCCAGTATCCCCATATGGATGTGCTAAAGTATTCAGTTACAACATTTGTCGTAACTATAGAAACTCATATGGTATGTTTGTTTCTAATGGTATTTTATTTAACCACGAATCACCAAGAAGAGGGACAAATTTTGTGACTAATAAAGTATGTAAAGAAGCCGTTAAAATTAAATTAGGATTGTCTAATGAATTAAAATTAGGTAACCTTGACGCTACACGAGATTGGGGTCATGCTAAAGATTATGTTAAAGCAATGTGGGAAATTCTACAATTAGAAAACCCTGACGATTTTGTTTGCTCTACAGGTATATCTCATTCGGTTAGAGAACTTTGTGATTATGTATTTTCATCATTAGAATTAGATTATAAAAAATATGTCACTCAAGATGAAAAGTTCTTAAGACCTGAAGAATTACACGATTTAAAAGGTGATTCTTCCAAATTAATTAAATCAACAGGGTGGTCTCATGATTATACATTTGAATCTATGTTAGATGAAATGATTGACTACTGGATGGATTATTATACAATTAAATTATGACAAGTAAGAAAAAAACAACTCAAACATCAAATGATGATGTTAAACCACAGGTAAATAAAAAAGACCAAATCGTACAAATAATTAAAAGAAAAACTAAAGAAAAGTTTTTATCTGAAAATCAAAAGAAATATTACAACACTTTAATTTCAAGTGAGATTACCGTTTGTTCAGGACCTGCAGGTGTTGGTAAAAGTTATATTACAATGAAGGCGGCGATTGATTTAATTTCAGACCCTAAAACACCTTATGAGAAAATTATTATTGTAAGACCCGCAGTTGAGGCTGAAGAGAAATTAGGTTCATTACCAGGTAATGTTGAAGAAAAATTAGACCCATATATTTTTCCATCTTATTATTTATTAAATAAAATTATCGGTAAAGAGACAAGAGAAAAATTAAAAGAAATTGAGGTTATTGAAGTATTTGCTTTGGCATATATGAGAGGGATGAATATTGATAATTCAGTATTAATATTTGAGGAAGGTCAAAATGCCTCACCAAGTCAAATGAAATTACTATTAACAAGAATCGGTTTTAATAGTAAATTCTTTATTTCAGGTGACGTTGAACAATCGGATAAATATAAAAATAAGACACATAGTGGTTTATGGGATGCAATTGAAAAGTTTAGAGATTCCGAAACCATTTCAATTTTCGAATTTAAAGACAAAAACGATATTGTAAGAAATCCATTAATTAGTAAAATATTAAAAAAGTACGAAGAATGAGAATTGGTATAGAAATTAACGGTGTTTTAAGAAATACTATTGGTAAGATTGAACAGACGTATCAAAAATTTTATCTGGATAAATATGAAGATGATTACGGTAAAACAGATACATACAATATTGATTTATCAGGAAATACGGAATTAACTAATTTACCAAAACCATTTAAGTATGAGATGAATTTACCTGTTACAAGTTTAGAATTAAATCAACATTTTAAATTTGCAACTGACGAAGAATTATATTCATTTTTATTTGAGGAATTTACAATGGAGATTTTTGGTCATGCTCAATCAACTGAGTATATGACATTTAATGATTTAAATGAAATCTATCATAGTTTTAGAGATAAACACGATTTAATGATTGTATCTGATGAAATAGGTAAATCAAAACCAGCATCTTTATTTTTCCTATCAAAGTTTGGATGTTTAATCGAAAAAGTAAAATTTTATAGTAATTCAACAATTAATTCTATGTGGAATGAAATAGACGTTTTACTTACGGCAAATCCTGATTTATTATTACAACATCCGTCAGATAAATTATTAATTAAATACGAGACGGAATATAATAAAAATATAAATTCTTTATACTCAATTAAAAACTTAAAAGAGTTAGAAGAAATATTAAACAACTTTATTCAATGTTAAAAATTTTAGGACAAGAATACTTTTTAGATTTAGATGAAATCGAAGGGTACATAAACATTCCTAACCCATCAGGTGGGAGTGAAAACCATATCAGTGTTGTAAAATACGAGATGGTAAAAATGATGATAGAAATATTAATTACTGAACATGAGAACATCGACGAATCATTAGGTGAAAAAAGTTCAGAAATATCAATCCCTTTTAAAATCGCATTTAACACTTTACAAAATAAACAATTACTAACTAAATATTAAAATTATGAATCAAGAAAACATTTCAAATTTGGAGAAATCAATCCAAACTTTGAAGAACAAAAAATCAAAAATTTATTTTATAGTTCAGGACACTAAAGGACACGCCAAAGCTTCAATCACTTATATCTATGAAATGGCAATGTCTTTATTGAACTCGGGTTATAATCCCATCATCCTTCATGAGAAACCTGATTATACAGGTGTTGCATCTTGGTTAGGTCAAGATTATGCTGATAAATTACCTCATAAATCAATTGAAGGTCAGAATTTAGAAATTTCACCTGAGGACTTTATTATCATTCCTGAACTTTATGGGTTTGTAATGAATCAAATTACTAAATTACCATGTGGTAAAATTGTCTTATCACAAGCCTATGACCACATTTTAGAAACATTACAACCAGGTGAGAACTGGAATCAACTTGGTTTCTATAAATGTATTACAACATCAGAGTCACAAAAAGAATATTTGGAAAATGTTATGAAAGGAATTTCTTTTGATATCATCCCTCCATTTATTTCAAACTCTTTTAAACAACAATCAAAACCACCAAAACCAATTATCGCAGTTCATTCAAGAGAACAAAGAGATGGTGTTAATTTGATTAAACAATTCTACTTAAAGTTTCCTCAATATCGTTGGGTAACATTTAGAGATATGAGAGGATTAACTCCAACAGAATTTGCCAACACATTACAAGATTGTTTCTTATCAGTTTGGATTGATGAAGAAAGTGCTTATGGTACATTCCCACTTGAAAGTATGAAGTCAGGAGTTCCTGTTTTAGGATTGGTCCCAAATATGGTTCCTATGTGGATGAACGAAGATAATGGATTATGGGTAAACAATAAAATTCAAATGGCTGATTTTGTGGCAGATTTCTTACAAAATTGGTTAGAAGATAATGTTAGTGAATCTGTTTATGAAAGTATGAAAACTACTGTAGAAAGTTTAACAACAAAAGAAATGTTTGAAACAAAAGTTGTTGAATTATTTGATTCATATATCACTAAACGTTTAGAATCTTTTGAAGAACAATTAAATAAATTAGAAACAACTGAATAATACTATGGAAAATAATGTAATTGAAAAATTTGACGTATCAGTCATTTTACCTATCAAATCAGCATTTGCAATTGATTTTGAAGAATATTTTGAGAAAGCAATAAACTCATTAAAAACTCAAAAAGTATCAATCAACGAATTAATAATCGTTCATACAAATGAAACTAAACTAAATGAATTCATTAATAGTTATGATTTTGGTGATTTAAATGTTATTAAACACGAGTGGACTAAAGATGCGAATTTCGCTGAGCAAGTTAACTATGGTGTAAGAATTTCTAAATCTGAATACATTTCAATTTTTGAATTTGATGATGAATACTCAACTATTTGGTTTAAAAATGTTAAAAATTATGTAAAATATTATCCTGAAGTTGGGGCGTTTTTACCTATTGTTGTTGATATTGATGAGAAAGGAATATTTGCAGGTTTCACTAATGAGGCAGTATTTGCATTGAATATATCTGAGGAAATGGGTTATTTAAATAACGATACATTACAACAGTTTCAAAACTTCCAATTGTCAGGTATGGTTATTAAGAAACAATCATTCCTTGATTATGGATTACTTAAACCATCTTTTAAATTAACTTTTGGTTATGAATTCTTTTTAAGAATGACACACAATTCCGTGAAAATTATGTCAATCCCTAAAATTGGTTATAAGCATACTAATTTGAGAACTGGTTCAATTTTTTGGAATTACAAAAATGCTGAGAACAGATTAACAGATGATGAGGTTAGATTTTGGATTGAATCGGCAAAGAAAGAATATTTCTTTATTCACGATAGAGCAATAAAATTTGAATCTCAAGAATCTTAATGAATGTTGCTCAAGTTATATCTGGAGAAACAATTGTTGAGTTAAAGAAGAAGGGTAGAAAACCAACGCAGACAAATTATTTTGATGTTAGGGAAGAGTTGGCGGTTGTAAATTTTTTACAAGCCGAAAGTCCTGAAGAAAAGAATAAAATCTATAATGAGTTTTTAAGAAAACCCTTAGATAAAATGATATCTTCAATCATTAGAAGATATAAATTATACAGAAAAGATATGGACTTCTATGAAATCCATATAGATACTCACTCATTTTTAATGACCAAAATAGATAAGTTTAAGCCTTCAAAAGAGAAGAAGGCTTATTCTTACTTTGGTACCATTTGTAAAAATTACCTAATGGGACAAATCATTAAAGACCAAAAAGAAATGAACAGGAAAATATCCTACGAAGACATTTCAAGTGATTTAGAAAATAGACGAGAATTTTCATACAGTATTGATAAAGAAATTCTTGATTCGGAAATAGTAATTAAGAAATTTTTAATTGAGATTGATTTATTATTAGACGATAAAACTTTAAATGATAATGAAATTAAACTAGGTAAAGCTCTCCATGATATTTTTGACAACTATGAAAATATATTTGTTGGTAGTTCAAATAATAAATTCAATAAAAATATAATTTTGTTGTCTTTAAGAGAAATGACTAATTTAAATACTAAAGAAATTAGAAGTTCAATGAAAAAATATAAAAATATTTATCATAATCTGATACAGACGATGATTAAATAAAATTTGAACTTTAATATTTATTATTATGCCAAGACCGACAAAAAAAGAAATAAAACTTAGTCAGGATTCTATTTTATCTCTGATGCAAGAAATCTACAATGAACTTGTAGAGCAAAGAAACACCGCAATTAGAATTCAAAATAAAATGTTATCAATGATGAAAGAGGCCGAAGACATGTCTTTGTTAGGTCCAGTCATCAAAGACCAACAAAAGATAATTAATGATTGTGTTGAGAAAAAATTACAACTATCAAAACTACAGTCAAGTATTTGGGAGAAAAGTAATTCATCAACTAAAGAATCGTTTTCAATTTCTGATTTAGATGTTGATGATGAAATTATGAAAAGTTTATTAGAGAAAGACATTTCTAATATCGACGATTCATATAAAATGAAAAAATAATTTATTTTATGCCGTCATTAGATTTAAGTTTAGATTATAAAAAAGTTAAAGATAAAATAACCGCCAATCAATCATATAATGATTTAAAAACAAAATATGATGATATCTCTAAAAGAGCTGGCGATAATTTAGAAGAACTTAAATCAAACGTTACTGAAAGTATTGAAAATGTAAAAGCTCAAGCTGAAAGGTATAAAAGAGAAATTAAAAACCAATTTGAGGAATTATTAGACATTAATAAAATTACTTCAGGTCAGGGTTCAAATTCTGCAAAATACATCAAAAAACTGATGTTAACCGCACTTAAGAATATCCAACCAAAATTAAGTGAAATATTAATTCAAGAATCTTTAACCGCAGTTGGTTGTGACCAACAACAAGTTTTTAATTCCCAAATAATTTATATCAAAGTTAAATCTATTGATATTATTAATAGTCTTAAAATTGACCCAAACACTAAGATTGGTAAATTAATTTATGAAAAGGAACAAATTGCCGTTCAAACAAATCCTTTCCCTCTAAATAAAGAATTATATCAAAGAATACAAAGTGGGCAACCTTATTCAGTAGATAATGGACAATTATATAAAGGTGTATCAGGTCAAGATTTATTTGATATACAATACGTCGAAATTGGTTCTGACTCATATTTTAAAGTAACATTACCTAACCGAGTAAACAACATAAATCGTGTTGGGGAATTTATGATTGATTATTATAAAACTATGAAACCAATTGAGTTTCAAGGTGTTATTAATCAAATTATGCAATCTTTATGTAATTCATTTTCTATAAGTGCGGGATTAGGTATTGCACAAGTTGAGGATGCTACAAAATTCGATACTTTTGTTAGTCGTATTTTAGGTCTATGTTTTGATTATAGACAGGAAATTGATGTGAGTGGTGTTGCGAAAATTGCTGAACTTGGGGACATTGACGAGAATTTTTTTGAACTAACTGAAATTGATTTAAGAAATATTGACCAAAGAGTTACTAATTTTCAAAATGGTGTTATTGAATATTTGGAATGTACAAATGCCAAACTACCAGTAAATGCCGACCAAATTAATGATGCAATAATTAATTTAATTGAAGTTCCTGATGATGACCTTGTTGAGGCAGCAATCGCTGCGTCAAATACATTAGCAAATAATCCAGCTTGGGAGTTTGGAATCAGACCAAACATAGATGTCGCAATTGATTTAGATTTCATTAAAAAATTCGCTCAAGGAGTTGTGTCAGGATTATTAACTCCAAAAATCTTATTACCTGTTTTTATAATGTTAAAGGCACTTGGTCAATCTGCCGTTGATGCGGTTGAGGATATGGTTTCTTTCTTAAAGAATTTTAAAGAGTATGCTAAAAATATAATATCTAGAATTGGTGCTTTATTTGTTCAAGAGTTATTTCAACTAATTAAAAAAGATATTTTAAATTTAATTCAACAGATTATCGCAGATATTCAAAAAGAAAAGTTAAATAAAAAAATCGCAATGATTTTAAAGTTAGTTAGTTTATTAATAATTGTTGCAAACTTTATCAAAGATTTTAGGAAATGTAAAAGTTTGGTTGACGAATTATTAAATCTTTTAAAAATAGCAACTCAAGGTTGGGGTGGTGATATACCATTACCAATTTTATTTGCGTCAAGACTACTTGATGGATTTTCAGATACCAGAGCATTTATTAATGTAATTGAGGAAATGCAAAAATTAGGAATACCTACGGGTGATTTACCTGATGGTACCCCTAATTTAGAATTGTTAAGTCGTTTCGCACAAATTAAAGGTATGTCATTTGAAGAAACTGAAAATGGTAAGGTTCAAGTTGCTCTTGGAGCATTGACAATTACACCGGCAGGTCTTACTGTTCCAACAAGTGCCTTTGGTAAAAAAATATAAGATATATGGTTAATCAAGACGATTCAAATAAAGTTTTAGGTATTGTAAAAGATTACAAAACAAAATCTAACAAAGATTTAATTTTTGTTATGGATTTTCTTCAGAAAGATTTTGAGGTAACTAAAGATAGTTTACTTAAACTAACTCACCATTTGGATAAGATTGAAAATATCTACAATACGATATTAAAAGAATACGAAAATAGAACTAAGAAAAAATGAAAATAACTCAACAAAATTTTCACCAAATTATATTTCCAGGTATTGTCTATGACAATAACGACCCAATGATGTTAGGTCGTTTAAGAGTAATTCCTGAAGATATGAATTATCAAGACATTCTTAAATCAATTCCAGATTGGGATGAGACCAAAGATGTTTGGACATCAAAAGACCCGATTATTTTTATTCCTCTATTACCGTATTTCTTTAACCAAACTCCTAAAGTTACAGAGTATGTTCATATCTTTTATATGAACAAGGAGTTTCCATTTAAGAATCAATTTTACATTCAAGGTCCATTCTCAACACCACTTAATACTCCTTTTGAATATTTTCAGGGTGCTAAAAAGTTTTTAGCATCAGGTGAAAGAATTAAAGAAAATTTACCTCTTAAAAATCAAGACGGTACATTCCCATATAATTCATATTATGGTGTATTCCCAAACCCTGGTGATAATGCATTACTTGGTAGAGGTTCTGCCGATGTTGTAGTTAAAGAAAACGAGGTATTAGTTAGAGCAGGTAAATCGTTTCCGTATGAGGATAATAAATACCCTGTTAGTAATACAAAAAGAGCATTTGTACAATTATCAAATTTCACAAATAAATCTGTACTTGGAGAAGAACAAAAAAGTTTTAAACTAAAAGAAAATGTTAAAGTAATTAAAAAGATTATTATTTGGCATGTTGATAACTTGGATAATACTCAAAATAATTTTAATGGGTCGGTTAGTATATATGATGTTAGATTTGATGCTAATTTTAACCCCGAATTAACAACAGATAAATTCAGTAAAGAAACTATAACTACTATTTCACAAGGTACTGATTATACTGGTCCATTATTGGAAACAACTTTTTCAAACAAGACAATGACTGAAGTTATTAATTTAATTAATAATTTTTTAAATCAACTTTGGCAAGGTTATATACAATTACCTAGTACTAATGGAAACCTTAGACTTGGTGAAGATAAAACATCGTTATTACCATTCGTTGTCACACCATCTGTTTTAACATATGAAAAAGGAAACAAGTTAATTCCAAATCAAACAACTACAGAAATTGCAGAATTTAATAATTATCAATCTTTAATGAATGGGATTAAGATGAATCCAGCATCTGATGAAAGTGGTTTCTTTTTAATTTCAGGTATTCAAGGTAATGGTAATCCAACGATAGGTCCCGAGTATCAGGGAGTTTTTGAAAAGTTTACACCTGTTGATTTTGAACCAGTATCAATCACTTACAATGTAATGGGTGGACAAAGAATTTATTTTTTGGCACATGATACAAACGGACCAAAGGGAACTATCAATCTACAAAATACGGTATATGGAATACCTGAAGAAAATTTCATTGATATCTATAAAAAAACATACCCAACAGTTCGTGGTGATTTGATGATTGAGTTAGTCGAAAAGATTTGGTCATTCTTAAAAGGTCACGTACATCCTGTATCTGTAATGAGACCGGCAAGAAGAGCAACAGGTAACGGACAAAGTGTAGAAGAGATTGATGACTTAATAGCTCAAGCTCAAAATAACATTCTAAATAACGAAATCCGAATTAATTGATATTTATAACTAAAAAAGTTAATGTCAATTAATAATTCCTATTTTAGTAAAAATAACACAATCATTTTAAATAGTTATGTTAACACGGGTAGAAATCCTGTTACTGAACTATTTTATGGGGCTACCGTAAGTTTAACAAATCCTAATGGATTTAGTCGTTTTATTTTTGATTTAGATTTAACACTTCTTCGTGAAAAATATACTGATGGAACTATCACAAGTTCTTGTGACGATTCAGTTAAACATACTTTAAGAATGACAAACACTTCTTCATTTGATGAAGAATCGTTAAATACTCTAACGTCACAATTAAGACAAAGAGCAACATCATTTGATTTAATATTATTTAGAATACCAAATTTATTTGCTGAAGAACCAACTGTTCAAATTTGGGATGAAGGTGTGGGATATGACTACGCCGACCTTATTTATCAGAACAGTGACATTGATAAAAACTATTCTATAAGACCATCCAATTGGATTGAAAGAACAACTATTGATGATTGGAACTATCCAGGAATCTATAGTAATGAAGAGACAGGGCCATATCCATATTCATCACTTGTCATTGTTGATACTCAACATTTTGAGTTCGGTAACGAGAATATTGAGTTTGATATGACCGAAGAAATTAAAGGTATATTAGACGGAACTATTGTTACTTCAGGATGGGGTATTGCTTACAAACCACAACTTGAGAACCTAACTGGTTTAACTGACGCATATGAAGTTCAGTTTTTCACACGACATACTCAAACATTTTATGAGCCATATCTTGAAACATCATATAATGACTATATTGATGATGATAGAAATTTATTTACATTAGGTAGGGTTAATCACCTTTATCTTTATTTATATGACAATGGTAATCCTGTTAATTTGGACTTTCCTCCATCAGTTACCATTTTAGATAATACAGGAAGTCCTGTACCTGCACTTACTGGTCTTACTTCATGTCAAAGAGCTAAAGGTGTTTATGAGGTAACAATACCACCATTAATTGGATTTAAGACACCTTGTACTTTCACAGATTTATGGTATGGTTTAGAACTAAATGGTTTCCCTTTACCTAATCAATATAATTCATTTAATTTATTCCCTTTAAGTCAAAGCTTACAGATTGGAACTAATTCTCAAGACCCAAAAGTTTATGGATTTGATTTTTATGGTATTAAACAAGATGAAAAGATTTTTAATACTGACATTAGAAAAGTCGGTGTTATCATTAAACAGGCATATACAACACAAAAACTTTTACAAAAGGTAAGTGCTTACTATAGAGTATATGTTAGAGAAGGACAAACAGAAGTTCAGGTTCAAGACTGGACAAAAATAAATAGAACCCCTAATGAATATTATTTCATTTTTGATACTCGTGATAAAATTCCTAATGAATATTATGTGGATATAAAAGTTGAGAGCTCAAGTGAGGTTAATACTTATAAAAGAACCTTAAAATTTCAAATAGTTAATTATAAATAATATTATGGCAGTTTATTATTATTCAGGAACAAATTGTACCAATTCAAGTGATACATTAATATTTTCTTCAGATACATCTTACTCATTACCAATCGTTGTTAATCGTGCTGAAAAACCAGGATGTTATACTCTTACAAATGAGGTAGCCGGTATTCCCGACCCTGATTCTTTTTCTGATAACTTCACTACATGTCAAGATTGTATGAAGTTTATTGAAACATGTCCTGTACTTTTCACAGAATGTGAAAGTGGTCAAAATTATGTTGTCCCATTTAATAACGATATCTTTTCATTACCCTTTGTACCACAAATAAATCAAATTTACTTAATTACAATATATAATGGTACAGAATATATACAATCTTGTTTTTATATTGGTGGATATAATTATCGAGAATGTAAAATACCAGCCACACTTTGGGATTTAATATCTATTTCACCATCTTCATTTGGTTCAAATAAAGATGGTCAAAGTTGTGAAGATTGTGTAGATTCTGCACCATCCTACTGGAGAGTAAGAGAATGTATTTCAGGTAATAATTATATTGTTTCGTTACCTGCTGGTCCTACTTATAAAGATTACGGAATAACTTTCACAATTGATACTTTAGGTGTTGATTTATATTGTGGTATTATTGGTGATAGAATTAATTATTCACCACCAACAGCATTTATATCATCAATAATTGGACTTGTAGGTAATCCTGATTCAGAAGAAGGTTTAATATTCTGTGAAGAATGTGTTGCAAGTGGAGCGACAAGAGTTGAAATACGAAACTGTCTTGATATTGAAGACATACAAGTAATATGGGGTTCAAACTTATTTAATCCTGGCGATGTATCAAACATCAGTTTGGGTGGTGGTCAATGTTATGAGGTTTTAGGTACAACAACTAACCCTGTAACAATTAATGAATTATTGAACTACGAACCTTCACCAACATGTACTGATTGTTTAAATTGTGAACAAGTGGAATTAACATTAATACGTTGTGGGGATGAATTTGGATTTTCAATAGTGTCAAATCAATACGAACCAGTTGGGACTATTATCTCTGACGGATTTTCATGTTATGAAGTAGTAAACGTTTCACCAACGTCAGGAATTACAGATGGTATACAAATAGTTAGTTTTCCAACATTTGAGACATGTCCCGAATGTGAATCGTCTAGTTTTCAACAATGGGTAGGTACGTCTTGTAATGATGGTCATCAAGATATTATAATTCTAACAGGTACAAGTTTCTATGTACCGGGACAAATTGTTCAAGTTCAACGAAATGGTTCTGATTTTATTTGTTATGAATTAGATATAAATACTGGAGGAGAAATACCACCTTTACCTGATACACCTAGCGCATATTATTCATTAACTGAAACACCTTTTAACACATGTGAAGAATGTTCATCAGGTAGTACCATTGGAATAACAATTATTGATTGTGATTATGCTTCAGCATCTTATATTACAGTATCAATATATGACTATCTAAGATTAACGGGTGGTGATGGTAATCCCGCAACTCCTGTTTTACAATATGATGGAAAATGTCATTTATTATTAAATGAATGTCCAATAGATAACACATATCCTCTTGTAACATCAACCTTATATAATAACTGTATTGAGTGTTCTGCTGATTTAAATGTTACAAGATATAGTGGAACAACATGTTTTTCACAAGAAAACATTATTATCACATATAATGAAACAAATATTTTAACACCAGGTGATATTGTAATAACTAATGGTGGAACTTGTGTGACTATTTCAGGAACAACTGATTTAACAACAAGTGATGATATAATATCATTAACAGGATTAACATCTTGTTATGAGTGTTATTTAAATGATAACCCTAATTATCAAGTATTTTTCCGAAGCTGTTTAAAAGGTGAGGTATATTATATTCCTTTAAATCTTATAGGAATTTTACCATTACTTGGTGAAACTTATTTCTTAGATTTCACTATTGACGGTAAACTAATCCAATCTTGTTTTACAGTGGTTGGACTAGAACCATTGAATCAGGTACCACCTATTGAATTAAATTTAATATCTGAACCATATGTTGATTGTGCAGAATGTTTCACAAACAATTTAGTTAGATATAATGTACAAGATTGTGTATCAGGAGATATACATGTTATTGGTTATCCGTCAACAGGATTAGAAAATTTAGTTACTTACACACCGATTGGTGAGGTTGACCAATATTGTGGAAGAGTTTTAGGAATTACCACATCAGACCCTATTGACTCGACATTGATTACTATACTTGGTAACGTTGAGTGTGAGGATTGTTTATCGGCAGTTGCTAAGAAAAGAATATTGACAAACTGTCTTAACGGAAACCAAGTGGTAGTATGGGGTTCTTTGTTATTTACTGAAGGTAATATTACACACATTCAAACGGGTGAAGGTTGTTATGAAGTTGGTCCTGAAACTGACCAAGAGGTAACACTTAATGAATTCTTAGATTTTGATAACTATCCATCATGTCAGGAGTGTATTCAATGTAATGGTGTTCATTACTTTTGGTCAGCATGTACACCTACCTTTGATATCACATCAACGTTAGAAACATCCGTTGGTAACTATACTTATTTCTTACAATTTGACCAAGCAAATAATATACTTTGGTTTACTGATAGTGGTTTTAATATATTTAAATTTAATGTTTTAACTCAAACTGTAATAAATTTATATAATGCACCATACCAAATTCAAAGTTTCTTTTTCTTACACCCGTCTAATGGTAATATATATTTCAATAATGCTTCATCTTTAAGGTCTTTTAATACCGTAACAGGAGTATTTAACACAGTTTACACATCACCTTTTGGTGGGTCTTTTACTGATTACTATTACGACGCAACAACTGATAATCTATGGTTAACAAATTATACTACAAGTAGAGTCATAGTTTTTAATTTAACAACAACAGTAAGTCAAGTAATTATTTTAAGTTATTCATATCCTTTTAGTATTACCTATAATCCAAACAATAATAAAATATATGTTGCAGATTACTTTAATCCATTTTTTTATGTTATAGATAAAACAACACTTAATGTTGATTCTACAAACTACACATCATATTACTTTTCTGAAAAATTATACTACGATAATTCAACAAATAGAGTATATGGTAGACAATTTTATATAGATTGTTCAACTAACGTCTCCTATTTCAGTCAATCTCCTATCCAACGAGATGTTATTCAAGACCCTATCACAGGATATTTTATTTGTCCACAAGGTGGTTCTTTTTCATTTTTTGACCCTATTACTGAATTAATTTATCAAGCAAATAATTCCTTTTTAGTCGGTAACTATGTAGTATATAATTCATCAACAAACGAATATTATTTCACAACTAATAATTATAACATAATTTTAACCGTATCACTTGGTGACGTATATCGTAATGGTGAAATTGATTCATATCAATACGCACCACTTAATTCATACTTCTTCCACCCAAGATATGGTTGTAGTACAATATATAACATCCTACCATCATCAGGTATTGTTCCTAATAATTTCTATAGTTTTGAAAATTTTGAGACATGTGAAGATTGTACAAATGTAGAATTTGATGTATGGGAATCATATAATTGTATTACAAATAATTTCGCATATGTGGTAACAAATTCAGGAGTTTACAACAGTGGTGATTTGGTAAATGTTAAATGGGGTGAAACTGATTTTATTTGTTTCACATTAGATTATTTGGTAACAAATTATACGAATATTAACATAGATAATAATTTTTATTTTGCAAATTCTGTGGTTAAACCAAGTTGTGAAAACTGTTCTGACGGTACAAGTGTCTCAATATCAATTATTGATTGTAATAACCAAAACAGTATGTTTGTTAATGTACCTTTATCAGTTTGGTTTATCTTAACAGGTTACAACGATACAATACCAAGACCTGTTTTCTTATTTGGAGATACTTGTTATAAAGTGTTAAACGAATGTCCATTTAGTCCTGACCATTATCCTATTAACACATCTTACATTTTTTATAACTGTGAAAGTTGTAATCAACCATTAGAAGCTAATTCTGAAACCGTACTTTGTTTACAAAATTGTTCAGGAGGTACATACACAGTATCTGTTAACCATCCGTATTGGACAAACCTATTCGGAAAAACAGTTATACAAAATAATGCTGTCGGTTTGGGAGGACAAACTGGTTATAACTCATAAAAGATATATTTATAAATAAAAAATATGGCACCTGCATTTGTATATAGTGGTACAAGTTGTTTTAGTAATCAATTAGGACTTATTGGGAGTGATATTCCATTAACAATTAATGGCGTTTATGCTACCGACGATGGTAAAAACCCTTGTGTGACCGTTTTAGGATTATACAACGAAGGAGAAGAAAGATTTGGTGATTTTTATGTTTTTCCTAATTTCCAAATTAACGGTAGTACAATTACATCAATACCTTACTCAGCAATATCAACAGGTGATTTAACATTATATGAACAAAATAGTGTTGACGGGTTTGATAATATAGAATGGCAGTTTCCAAATCCTTTTGGTAATTTTTATTTTTTTACACAGAATACTTCACAAATATTTGTTTCATCAAATGGTATTTTAAATTTTGATACTTATAATGACTCTTGTTGTTTTGGACAAAATTATCCTGGTAACTCTCTTTCTCCTGAATATGGTCAAAGAGGTATTTTTTTATCTGAGTATGGTGAGAGCTCTAATTACGATAATGATGCATTAATTTATTCTATATACACAGGTTATACAAATAGTAATCAAAATTTTGTAATACAACTTCAAGGAACATATCGGTTAGATTTTACATTACCATTCGGTTCTGAAAATTTAGTATACAGTTATATTTTTCATAACAGTAATCAAAATATTGTTGACTTAATTATACAATATAATCCTAATGGTGGTTTAGTAAGACCATTAGGTGGTGTTGGTTCTCCTTTATCATTAAATTACTCATCAACATTTTCAGGAACATCAGGTACCGCATTTAGAATAAATGCTAACACAGGGTATGATAGTTGTCTTTCTTGTATGCAAAGTTTTAGTCAAGGAGCATACTTAATAAGAAGTTGTATTACAGGAGAAGGATATTGGTTACCAATGTTAATATTTGATTTCGTACCAACTTTTGCAAATGTTTATTATTTGAATATCGTATTTACTAACGGAAGAGAAGAATTTACATACAAGGGATGTTATACTTTTGTTAATCCACAAAGTGACTTCTTCAAATTAGAAGACGCAATTATTATAAATTTACAAGTTAATACATACGAAGTATCAACAAGTTATGGAATTGAAGATAATGACGGTTGTATAAGTTGTTTAACAGAACACACACCAATATGGTTAGTTGATGGTTGTGACGGATTAAGTTATTACGTTCCAATAATAGATACTTATGGTGGTGAAGTCATCACATTTATACCTTATGGAGAAGTTGACTTATTCTGTGGTGTAGTAAATGGAGTTAGTGAAGTACCATTTCCAAATGGAACATTAATATCACAAGGTGGATTTGAAGGATGTTCAGATTGTCAAGCAAACTCTCAGGTTAAAAGAATAATTACAAACTGTCTTGATAACGAAGACACACAAGTAATATGGGGTTCAGTATTATTTGGACAAGGAGATGTTACAAACTTAAACTTTAACAACAGTTGTTGGCAAGTTGGTCCTGAAACAGAAGACGAAGTTACCATCAATGAATTCTTAGACTATGAACCATCACCAACATGTCAAGATTGTATTCAATGTAATGGTGTTATTTATACATTAGAAACATGTATAGAACCTTTTTCATACACCGTTCAATCATATAGTTATGTTCCTATTGGGACTGTAATTTATGACCATCTTAATGATTATTGTTCTACAGTAATAGGAATTGACCCAGGTACAGGATATAGTACAAACGCATTATACAGTTTCTTCACATTTGAGTTATGTGAAGATTGTCTAAACTCAGATATTGATGTATGGTGGGGTCAAGAATGTAATAGTGGAGAGTTTGAAAGAATCGCAACAACAGGAAGTACATTCAATGATGGTGATATCGTTAAAGCTCACTATGGTAATACAGATTATCTATGTTACAAACTAACAGGTGATACAGGCGGAATTGAACCACCAGATGTAGATTACTATTACACACCTGATACAGTACCTTATGTTGATTGTCAGACATGTCAAGCAGATAGTACAATAGCAGTATCAATAATCAGTTGTGATAATAAACAACAACAATATGTTAATGTTAATTTAGAATTATATATTGAAATGACAGGATTATTTAATACGTATAACTATACACCTGTTATCCTTATCGATTCTACTTGTTGGAGACTATTAACATCATGTCCGATAGATAATAACTATTTGTATATTAATCCATCTTATAGATATCTTAACTGTACATTATGTTCATTACCTATCGAAGTTGGAAATGAAACGATTGTTTGTTTTGAAGATTGTAGCGGTACCACATACACACAAGAAGTTAATCACGCTACTTGGACCGACCAATTTGGTAAAGCAATTTCTTTATTAGACTCAATTCAATTGGGTGGATATAATGGATATTATGCATAATTAAATTATCGTAATATTTATTGTAAAATAAAGAAATAGCATTTACTTCTAAAGTTGATGCATCAAAACAAGTAAGAAAATAAATTATGGCATTATACAATACAATTTCATTACCGTGTCA
>Ga0315904_10001498_pt1 | contig 37248 bp, 60 predicted proteins | sample LakEriMetagenome_6_FD_203529 | JGI IMG/M metagenome (GOLD analysis project Ga0315904, IMG submission 203529) | Freshwater fungal communities from buoy surface, Lake Erie, Ohio, United States - Buoy 12 MA120 | ecosystem: Environmental > Aquatic > Freshwater > Lake | place: USA: Lake Erie, Ohio... | reverse complement strand
CTGGTTCATGGCCGCGCTTACGGGCACTGCGTTGACGTATGCCAACCTGCGCGCGGCCATGAACCAGCTTTGGCTCGCCACCAACCGCGGCAATGATCGGCCTGACCTGATCATCGCATCGCATGACATGTACTCGCTCTATGAGAGCGGGCTGCAGGAGTTGCAGCGGTACGGCGACGCGAAGATGGGTGCGCTCGGCTTCGAGGCGCTCAAGTACAAGAATGCAACCATTATTTTCGACGACAACACCAACTTTGGAACGACTGCTGAGAGGATGTACTTCCTCAACACGAAGTACCTCTATCTGATGGAGCATCCCGACGCGCGTTGGACCGAAGACGACGAGAAGACCCCGGTAAATCAGGACGCCGTTGTCGTCCCGATCTACTGGATGGGTCAGCTCGTGTGTTCCAACCGCTCGCTTCAGGGCGTGCTGTTCGACGTCGCCACCTGATCACAACCCTAACTGAGAAAGGAGCACGGTCATGTGGATGACTGGCATCAAAGCTGACGCTGTTTCGACGACACGCGAGTTTGCCCTCGGCACCATCGGGGCAAACTTCGAGGACGGCGCGTTCAAGGTCTACAAGTACGTCCAGTATGTAGACGGGACGGCTAACCTCGATCTCGCTGCCGGCGATGTCGTCTATTACGTGGACGACACCGGCTATGGCGCAAACAGGGTTACGGCGGACGTGTCCGACGCAACCGGTCAGGAGATCGGCGCAGGCGTCGTGCAAGCGACTGTCACTGACGATCTCGCTTATATGTGGGTGCAGATCAAGGGGCCGGCGACGGTCACTGAGACCCTGGGCGGTTCTGCCGGCGATGGCGACCCGCTCACCTGCGTTGGTGCCGCCGACAAGGCGCTGACCAAGGCAGCCGAGGCCGACTCCACGGGCGTTTACAAGCCCGTGGTAGCTATCGCAGTCGATGCGTCGGCCAAGGAAATTATCTGCGACTTCCCGTTCTAACCCTGAGGCAAGAGGCGGCAGCGTGTGTGCTGCCGCCTTCCTTTGACGAGGTGATCCAATGGCAGGCCAGTCCGCACCGTTTCGCGTCATCAAGTTCTGGACAGAGTATAAGCGTGTCGCAGGTGGGCTGAAGCCCATCGACAAAGTGGAATATTGCGCCGTTGGCATGGCTAACAAGGCGACGACCGTTGCGCGCGTCGATGACCTGAAGCGGGTTCGCGATAACATCGACCCCGACGACGTGGCCGGCAACATTGCTAAAATGCGATGGGATTACATCGCGCCGATCTATGCGGCGTGGAAAGAAGGTCACGAGACGCCGGAGCATGGCACGCCCATTGCCGCGTGGCCTGGATTGACGCCGGAGCAAGCCGAGGTGTTCAGGACCATGGGCCTGCGTTCGGTTGAGGACATCGCCAACGCTAGCGATGGCATCATGGGACGGATCAACCTTCCGGGCGTGCGGGACATCCAAGCCAACGCCAAGCGGTTCCTTGAGGCGCAGGACGGGCAGCGCGTCGCTGATCAACTGGCAGAGAAGGACAAGCAAATCTCGCTGCTGTCCGATCAGCTTGAGGAACTGCGGCAGATCGTGATTGCCCAGCAGAGCCGCGATGACGACGACGACGACCGCCCGCGCCGTCGTGGCCGGCCGCCCAAGGTCGTTACTGATGAGGTATCGCCCGAATGAGCTTGCTGACCATTGCGCAGGCGATTGCGGATCGGGTGGGCGTACCGCGCCCCCCGACGCTGATCGGCTCATCAGATCCAGGCTACCGACAAATCCTGTCGCTCATCCAGCAGGAGGGCAAGGATCTGGCTGCGCGGGTCAATTGGCAGGCAATCACGAAGGAAAAGACGTTCACGAGCACCGCGACGGAAGAACAGTCTGGCGTGATCCCGACCGATTTCGACAGGTTTGTTGATGGGACGTTTTGGAATCGCACTGAAAACCGGCTGGTGCTCGGCCCGGCGAGTGCGCAAGAGTGGCAGGCGCTTAAGAGTGATCGCATTCAGGCGGTGCATGACATCTTCCGCCATCGCGGGAATAGCCTCTATCTGTTGCCGACGCCGGGCGCTGGCAACACGTATGCGTTCGAGTACGTGAGCACCTATTGGGTGGCCGAGATTGCCGACCCGACAACGGGCGTCTCTGAAGAGTTCGAGGGCGATACCGACGTTTCGCTGATCAGTGAGGAACTGCTCACGCTCGGCGGCATTTGGCGCTATCAGCGCGCCAAGGGGCTCGACTATAGCGAGGCGTTCAGATCCTACGAAATCGCCTTGAAACGGGCCATCGGCCGCGATGGTGGAGCACCGACGCTCAACATGAGTGGGCCGAGCGACAAGTACCCCGCGCCCAAGGCAACGATCCCCGACGGTTCGTGGAACATTAGCTGATGCTGCTCGCTCCGCTTCGCCCCAACAAACCGCAACGCGCCGTTATCAAGCAGTTCCCCGTGCGGTTTCCGGTTGGCGGCTGGAACAGCAAGCAGCCTTTGGCCGCGATGTCGCCAGAGTTTGCGGTCCAGCTCAAAAACTGGTTCCCGCAACCCGGCTTTGGCGAGATGCGGCGCGGCTATCAACGCCATGCGTGGGACATCGTATCTGATACGACATCCATCGAAACGCTAATGGCGTGGCGCGGGCCGGCCTCGAGCAAATTGTTCGCAGCCGGTGGCGGGGCAATATACGACGTAACCGCCAATCAGGTTGGCACGTCGGCAGTCACGAGCCTGAACGGCGACCGTTGGCAGCACGTGAATTTCAGCACGTCGGCGGGGCACTTCCTATTCCTCGTCAACGGCACCGACAGCGCGCGCCATTACAACGGCACGACATGGGCCACGCCGACGATTACGGGCGTCACATCGTCGGATTGCATCGGCGTCAACCATCACAAGCGCCGGCTGTGGCTGGTGCAGCAGGACACCACGGATGCGTGGTATCTGGCCACCGATGCCGTTGCAGGGGCGGCAACCAAGTTTGCGCTTGGCCCGCTGTTTACGCGCGGCGGAACGCTGGTTGCGATGGGCACCTGGACACGTGATGGCGGTTCGGGCGCCGATGATTATGCGGTGTTTATCTCATCCGAGGGGCAAGTGGCGCTCTACCAGGGCACCGACCCGGCGAGCGCTAATACGTGGTCGCTCGTTGGCGTGTTCGATGTCCCCCCGCCGATTGGGCATCGTTGTTTCTTTAAGTATGGCGCGGATCTCGCTCTGATCACGCTTCAGGGCGTGTTCCCGCTGTCTCAGCTGCTCAGCGTCGATGAGAGCCAAGTGCAGAGGGTGGCGCTGTCCGACAACATCACGCCGTCGTTTGTCGAGGCGTCACGCTCCTATGCCAGCAATTGGGGATGGGAAGCGTGCGTCTATCCGCGCGGGACACGGTTGATTGTCAACATCCCGACTTCAGAGAACGTGACCGCTGCGCAATACGTGATGAACACGATTACCGGCGCGTGGTGCGAGTTTGACGGCCACAACGCGAATTGCTGGATCGTCTATGAGGACCAGTTGTACTTCGGGGACAACACGGGGACGGTTTACCTCGCAGACACGGGCGCGCTTGACTACGATGCTGAAATCGTCGGCATTGGCCAGACTGCGTATGATTCCTATCGTTCGCCGCTCCTGAAACGCTGGTCCATGCTGCGGCCGCTGATGGTTGTGTCGCGGTCGCTCGATCCCGAGCTTGGCGTGAGCACCGACTTTAGCGAGACGGATACGCTGTCCGGGCATCGCTCGACAGCGAGCGCAACGGCGACGTTTGATAGCGCGGCGTTCGATACATCAGAGTTCGCCTCGGATGCCAACATTGTAAGCGATTGGATCGGCGCTGCGGCGATTGGCACATTCGGCTCGATCAAGTTTCGCGCTCGCCTTGGCGCCGCTGCCGCCGACGATGTGTCGCTATGGGGCAGCGCATCGTGGGGATCGTCGGAATGGGCTGTCGCGAATAGCCCAGATGAGACGCTTCGCATCAACGGGTTTCTCGTCATGGCCGAGGTGGGAGGCAACCTGTGAGGCTCGTTTACGGCCACGACGCGACCGTAAACGAGTGGATCGCGCGGCGGTATGGCCTGCATGTGGTGCAGCGTCCCAGCGATAGCCTCGGCGTGATCGACAACGCGGGCGTTTTGCGCGGTGCGTTCGTCACGACGTGGAAAACAGACACTACGGCCGAGCTTCATTTGTTCGGCCGGACCAGCAATGACACGTGGAAAGACTATTGCGCGTGGGTGTTCGCGGGTGCCTATCGCCTCGAGATCAGAACGGGAAGAAAGAACAAGGCGATCAAGCGGGCGGCACCAAAATTTGGTTTTGTTTTCAGTGGAGTAGACCCACATTATTACGGAGAAAACCAAGACGCTCTGGTATTTTGGATGACTAAAGAACGCTGCAGATGGATTAGCCAAGATGCTTACGCAAGAGCGGCTTAAAGAGCTGATCAGTTACGACCCGGTTGACGGAACATTTTGCTGGAAGGTGACACGGAGTAATAGAGCTGTGGCCGGCAAGGTCGCTGGCAACTGCAAAGACTCTAAGGGCTACAGCGTCATCAGAGTAGACAAACGCCTGTATCGCGCGCACCGCCTAGCGTATTTGTATATGACTGGCGCATGGCCGAAGTGTGACGTTGATCACAAGAACAATAACAGGACAGATAACAGGTGGAAGAATTTGCGCGCTTCTACTAGGTCGCAAAACATAGCCAACAAGGCAACGCCAGCTTCAAATAAAAGTGGCGTGAAAGGCGTATGCTGGAATGCAGCGCATAAAAGATGGTTAGTAACTTTGCGCGTTGAAGGAAGGCATAAGTACATCGGCGAGTTCAAGTGCAAGGAAACTGCGGTAAGAGCGGTTCGAGAAGCCAGGCAGCGGCTACATGGCGAATTTGCGAGGCATGACTGATGGGTTCACTTTTCCGCAGTCCTAAAGCAGCAGCGCCGATCAACGTGGCAGCGGTCGGCCAGCAGCAGGCCGGTGAGAACACGCGCGCGGCGTTTCAGCAGGCATCGTTCAACCGGCTGAACCAACAGGATCAGTTTGGCAATACGTTGAACTATCAGCAGACCGGCACGGATGGGCAGGGCAATCCCATCTTTGGCGTTTCGCAGAACATGGGCCAGACCGGCCAGCAGTTTGCGGGCGGGTTTGCAAACCTCGGCCAAGCGTATTTCGACAGGGCAGGGAACCGCCCCGATCTTGGGTCTGATGCTGCAATGAATCGCGCCTATGACGCGGCAACATCGTTCTCGGCACCGCGCCAAGCGCGCGAAATGGCCGGCCTTGAGACTCAGCTTGCCAATCAGGGCTTCGCCCGAGGCTCTGAGGCGTGGAACAACGCGGCGCGCGACCTGACCGAGCGGCAATCGTCGGCCAATAATACGCTGATGGCTGGGCTTCAAAGCCAGATGTTCCAACAGGGTCTGGCGGATCGTCAGCAGGGTATGTCTGAGCTACAGCCTGGGCTGCAATTCGGCATGGGCACAATGAGCCCGAACCTCGTCAACGCGCCCGCAGTCAACACGGGCGGTCCTGTCGATTATGCGGGCCTGAACATGGCCAACTATCAGCAGCAGATGAACGCCTATAATTCTCAAATGCAACAGCGTAACGCGATGCTGGGCGGGCTGGCGAGCATCGGCGGTAGCATTCTGGCCGCGCCTGTCGGTGGTGGCATGAGCGTCGGCGGCAGCCTGTTTAATCGCTTTCTCGGTGGAGGTGGGAGCGGTTGGGTGAATCCCGACACTGGACGCGTTTGGAACGGGTCTAGTTACTAACATGGCCACGCTCGACCCGGAATTTGATCGGCGACTGCGGGCACTGCTGACGGCCGCCCAATCGTCCGGGCAACCCTTGTCCGTTGCGAGCGGCTACCGCAGTCCCGAAGATCAAGCCCGCGCCATCAATAGCGTTTCGCGCAACGTGCTTGGCCGGCCGGCATCGTTTGTGGAGTACGCGCGCGGTATCAAGGGCTACGCGGCTCCGGTTGGCGGTTCCATGCATCAGAAGGGGCTTGCTGCCGATCTTGCGGGTGGTGGGCTGAGTTGGGCGCATCGGACGGCGGCGGATTACGGTCTCCGCTTCCCGCCTGCGCTCGCCAAGACCGATCCAATCCACCTCGAGATTGACCCGAAAGCAATGGGTCCATTCCAAGACCCGCGCGACATGGAAGGCGTCAACCCTGTTGCCGTTCCCGCGTCCAAGGGCGGCGTTGTGAGTGCGGCTGTCGGCGCCGCGCCCGGTTCGTTTCGGGCCGCGCAGGAATTGCCACCGGCTAACGCCCCAGCCGTCGCCAGCGCCGCCCCCGCATCATCAGGAGCCCCTAGCATGGCCATGCCCCCAAGCAATGGATGGACGCCGGAGAGCGTCGAAAGCAGCCGCAGGATTGCCAAGGCGTTGATGGGCCAGGGCATGGATTCCAGCCCCGTTGGTCATTGGACGCAAGCGCTCGCCCGCGTGCTTCAAACGGGCGTTGGCACGGCCTGGGATAGCCAAGCGAACGTAGCCGAGCGCGAAGGCAAAAAGCAGGTTGGCGACTTCTACAATCAGGCGATGTCGCAGCCGATGACGCCGCAGCAGTTCACGGCGGGTCTCTCTCAGACCCCGTGGGGACGCGATGACGCGCAAGGCTTCGCCAAGGCGATCATTGCGCAGCAGATCAAGGGACCGGACAAGACCAACGATCAGAAGAACTATGAACGGGCGCAGGCTGACCCTGCGTTCAGACAGTACCTTATCGACCAAAAGCAAGCCGGGCGCACGCAAGTTAACATCGCGCAGAACGCGGAAAAGGCGGTCGAGCAAAAGCGTGGCGAGGCCAGCGTCAAGGCGGAAGTTGAAGCCTTTGAAGAAGCAAGATCTGCTAGACAGGAGCTTGCCCAGCTCGCCGGTCTGCAAGCGCGGCTCGAGCGCTTGAAAACGGGTCCAACGGCACCAGCGCAGCGGACAATTGCCACGTGGGCGCGTGATCTTGGCGTGTCGCCGCAGGCGCTTGAAGCGTTCGGCATCCCGAAAGACTTTGTGGGCGATGCAAACTCGTTTGAAGCGGCCGTGGCCGGCATGTTGGTCGGCAAAATCGGCTCGGGGGGCTTCCCGGCAAACAACTTTTCAAACGCTGACCGCGAGTTCCTCGAGAAGACGTTGACCCGCCTTGCCAACGATCCACGCGGCAATCGCCTGATAGTGGAATCCTCCCGCCGCATCGCAGAAGCGAAGATCGAAAGGGCGCGGACGTATCAGCAATGGCGGCAGGCGCCGGAGAACAAGGGCAAGACGTTCTTCGATTTCGACTTCGAATACGGCCAGCGTGTCGGCAACAAGTTCGATGATCTTGTGCAGGAAGCACGCCAAATGATGGATAGCGCCGGCGATGGCTACCTGCCGCAGCCGACCGCGCCAGGACAGCCGCCCCCGCAGCAGAATCAGGGCGTTGCACCAGCCATTCAGCAGGGACGGGCGTTGCTGCAATCGGGGCAGATTGACCCGCGCGCGGCTATCGAAAGCGCGGTGCGACAGATTCAAAACGGCAAGCCGCGCGAGAAGGTCATTCAACGCCTGCAAGAGTTAGGCATTCCAGTCCCGCCTGAACTGATGAACACCGCGCCGGCACAAGTCGCGCCGGAACCCGCACAGCAACAGCGTCGCGGGACACTGAGCCGTGAGGTCATCCGCAATGGCTAATCCCGACGACCTGTTTGCTGATATCCAGCCGCTTCGGCAGGCGGCAATCGCTCCAAGCATTAGCCCCGACGATCTGTTTGCAGATATCCAGGCTGTCGGTGTTGTCGAAGATGTGGCGAAGGCCACTGGCGCGGGTCTCGTCAAGGGCGTCGTCGGCTTGACGGCCCTGCCTGGCACCATCGAACAACTCGGCCGCATGGGCATCAACAAAGCGGCCGAAGTGTCGGGCCGCACCACGCCGCTGGTTTCCAGCGAGACGGCGCTGCCGAATTATCAGGACATCAAGGGCGCAGTCGAGGCCCGCACAGGCAAGCTGTACGAACCGCAAACGACGGCGGGGCAGTACGCCGGAACGCTGGCCGAGTTTGCCCCCGGCATGATCATTCCAGGCGGTGCAGCGGCATCGCTCGGCCGTCGCGCACTGACCAGCGTGGTGGCGCCTGCTGTCGTGTCCGAGACAGCAGGGCAGATGACGAAGGGCAGCGCCGCAGAGCCCTATGCACGCATCGCGGGCGCGGTTGCTGGCGCCTTTGCACCGGGCATGATCGGCCGGGCTATCTCGCCGGTTCGCGTTGATCCGGCCCGGCAGCAGCAGGCGGCGGTGTTGGCACAGGAAGGCGTTGGCGTCACTGCGGGCCAAGCGTCGGGCAGCAATCCGCTGCGCTATGCGGAGTCGGTTGCGGTCGATACGCCGCTTGCTGGCGGTCGCGCCAAGCAAGTGCTCGAAACGCAGGGAGAGCAGTTCACGCGGGCCGCATTGCGTCGGGCTGGCATCGACGCGCCGCGAGCCACGGGCGACGTTATGAATGATGCTTATATTCGGATCGGCCGAGATTTTGACCGCTCAACCGCTGCCATTCGTGTGCCGTTAATGCGTAATACGCCAGCGGGACCAGCCCCGACCGCGCCCGTCCGCCGCGTTCAGCAGATTGCCGACGATTACGAGCGGATTGCACTCCCTGCGACGGCATCGCCGCTGCCCCGGACTATTGCCGACGACCTTCAAGCCCTTGCCGCTAACAACATGATGATGGACGGGCGCACCTATCACAAGTGGCGGTCTGATCTAGGCGCAGCCGCACGCACCGCGCAGGACTCTGAAACGCAAAGGGCCATCTATAGAATTCAAAACACGCTCGACACGGCAGCAGAGGCATGGCTGCGCAGCACGTCGCGGCCAATTCCTGGACTTCCGACACCGCCGAACTTGTCACACTTGGCCGATGACCTGCGCCGTGCGCGCCGGGAATATCGCAACTTTCTTGTGCTTGAACGGGCGGCAACGGGTGCAGGAGAGAACGCCGCGCTTGGTCTGATTTCCCCGTCCGCACTTAGAAACGCAACCGTACAGCAGGGCCGCAGAGCCTACGCACGCGGGCAAGGCGACTTTGGCCAACTCGCTCGTGCCGGTGAAGCCCTCATGAAGCCGCTGCCGCAGTCGGGCACGAGTCCGCGCGTTGGTGTGCAGCTCGTCGGGGCCGGCATTGGCAGCGGGCTCGGTGCGATGATGGGCGGGCCTGTTGGCGCTACTGCTGGCGCAGTCGCTGGCGCTATCGCTCCGGCCCTTGGTCAAGCGCTTGCCGGTCGCATGGTTACGTCGCCAGCGATGCAAGCCTATCTTAGGCAGCAATACGGCGCCGCACTCCGCGACCTGCCGCGCGGTCGCATGATCAACGCTGCGCCTGGGATCATGGTGCAGTCTAACGACTATCCGACACGCTAAGGAGTCCGTGCCATTCCAAGAAACGGCAGCGGCACCTATTCGGTGCCCAACACCTACTCATCCGGCCAGACCATAACGGCGGCTATCGTCAACGCCAACTTCTCGGACGCGGGAACAGAACTTACCAACTCTGTCGCCCGCGACGGTCAAACGACGATGACCGGGCCGCTGAAGGCAGCCAACGGCACGGCGGCGGCGCCGTCCATTACCTTCGGATCTGACACCGATACGGGGCTTTTCCGCAAGAGCGCCGACACCATTGGCGTCTCGATTGGCGGCACGGAGGTGGCCGAGATCAGTTCCAAGGGCTCCACGTTCGTGCCCCCAGGCGTGATGATGCCCTACGTTGGCACCACAAGCCCGACAGGGTGGGTTCGGGCCAACGGGCGCACCATCGGCAGCGCATCCTCTGGCGCCAGCGAGCGCGCCAACGCCGACACTGAAACGCTCTATTCGCTCCTATGGAACAGCTACAGCAACAGCGTGTGCGCCGTCTCGAGCGGGCGTGGTGCGAGTGCTGCCGCCGACTACGCGGCCAACAAAACGATTGGCCTCCCGGATCTCAGAGGCCGCGCCTTCTTTGGCTTGGATGATATGGGCAATTCGGCCGCGTCCAGGCTCGGCAGCATCATCACCGACGAGACGACCAACGGCGCCAGCGGCGGCGCTGAGACGGTTACCCTTGCCGAGGCCAATCTGCCAAGCCACACGCACACCGGCACAACGGCTAGCAACGGCGCGCATACGCATACCGTCGCCTACGGTACCCGCACGGTGGATTCACCATCCGCCGTTAATGTTGTCGACTCCGTTGGAAGCGGCGTCAGTTCTGCCACCACAAGCAGCAGCGGCGCCCACACGCACACGTTCACGACCAACGCGACAGGCTCCGGCGACGCGCATTCCAACATGCCGCCCGCCTTCCTCACAACGTATATCATTAAGCTCTAAGGGGGCAACATGCCGCGCACAACAGGCACCTATGCGGCGCCCGCTAACAGCGTCAATCCGGCTGTCGCGGGCACCAATATCGACGCGTCGGATTTCAACGCGCTTGTCGATGATCTTGAAACGGCGTTGACGGAAAGCGTTTATACGTCTGGTCTCGGCGCAACGGATAACCGTTTGGTGCGCACCGACGGCACCGACACAAAGAAGTTGCAAAGCACCGGGATCACGGTCGACGATTCCAACAATATGAACGGCGTGACCTCGATTACTCTTGCGGGTGGCGGCGCGTTGCGTGATGTTTTGTCAGCAAACCGCACCTATTACGTGCGGACGGATGGAAGCGACAGCAATACGGGATTGGCGAACACGGCGGGCGGCGCGTTCCTGACAATTCAAAAAGCACTCAATGTCGCTGCCTCCCTGGATATTAGTATCTACGATGTGACGATAGAGGTGGCAGACGGCACCTATACGGCTGGCGGGGTCGTTTCCGCCCCATGGGTCGGCAGTGGAAACGTGTATTTGAGTGGCAATGTCGCGTCGCCGCAAAACTGCATTATCTCTACAACCAGCGCTAACTGCTTACGGGTCACGGGCGGCGGGCGGCTACAAGTGCGCGGGTTCGAGTTTAGGACAACGACGGGCGGTAACTGCCTAGTTGCAGACATTGGCGGATCAATTCAGACTAACGGAGTCGTGCATTTCGGCGCCTGCGCCGTTTGGCACATAAATGCTGACACGGGCGGATACATACGCCTCAACGCTAATTACACGATCTCGGGCGGGGCCTCGATTCATGCGATCGGCAGTAGTACGGGAGTCTTAGAATACTACAGCATAACAATCACGCTCACAGGAACGCCGAATTTTTCCGCTGCATTCGGCTACGTGAACGCCCTCGGCGTATATAAGCCGGTTGGCTGCACATTCTCGGGCAGTGCGACGGGTACGCGCTACATCGCGGTAGACAATGGGGTGATACTTACGAGCGGCGGCGGCGCGACGTATTTACCAGGGAACGCTGGGGGCGCGACAGCATCGGGAGGCCAGTACTCATGACGTACACACCAGCTAATTGGTTCTGGATTGTCGGGGGCGACGAGTCGCGCGCGTGGTCTAGTACGGATGCCGCATACGTCGATGCGTGGCCCACCGACGCGGTTACGCGCATTGCGAGCGAGGCGGAATTGCGTGAGGTGCTCGAGCGCGCTGGCTGCCCCGACCGCGCGCCTGGTTACGATTTCAAGGCGGCGTTATCGGCGCGTGTCGATGCCGATGCCGAAGCCGTCCGGCTCAAGTACATCACGAACGGCGCTGGGATGGCGATGACCTACGCAGAAAAGAAGGACCAGGCGCTAGCGGTCTTGCAGATGGGCGAGGCGGCGGCGAACGCGCTGGCGAACAACGGCGCGGCCGAGTTCCCGACGCTATCGGCTAGCGTGCCGCTGGAGGCCCCGAGCCTTTATGCAGCGGCGCAGCTCGTCATCAGCAAATACGAACAATGGGCGGCGCTTTCGAGGGTCATCGAGACCACGCGCTTGGCCGGGAAGAAGTCGATTAGTGATGCGTCGGATGCGGCAGCCGCAAAGGCCGCATACGAGGCAATCACATGGACGGTGTGAGGGACTGGCGGCTCAAGAAAGCGGCAACCCGTGTCGAGCGGGTAGAACGCGAGACCCGCGTCGAGCTTCCCGAGGCTGCGATTGCCGCACTGCAAGCAATGGCCGCGAAGATGCAGGAGATGGAGAAGGAAGCCGCAGAACTGAAACAGCGCCTCGCTCAAGTCGAGGCGCCGCTTAGGGCACTGGCCGAGGAAGCCAAGCGCCGGATGGAGGCTGCGTAAAATGTTAGGCAAGCGCTACCATCACGTGTTTGCCGACGCGCTGCTCGCGGAGCATGTGCGCGACTTCACGCCGGCGCTTGCTTGCCTCGCCCGCGCACACGGACATTATGCTTGCCAGTTCGTTATTGTTGACCGGCCGGCCGGCACGCTCCAGGGCGTCAATGACGGGATGCTTGCTGGGCCTCAGTTCGACAACGTTTGCCGGCAACTGGACAGGCGCACGTTTGCCGGGCAATGGTTGCGCAGGAGCGGCAAGCGTCCGGTGCGGATGCCAGCCGAACATTGCCAAGGCGAACGCACCGAGCTCCAGGGTCAGCCCGAACAACGCAGGCGCCAGGATCGAAACCCACTCGGCAACCGTTGCTTGATCGGCACCGCTGGCAAGCGAGATAAGACGGGCAACGCGTTGCTCGTTAGCAACCGGGGCCGGCGTCGTGAGCTGCGCCAGCCGCGCCTCGTGAGACGTGACTTGCCGCTCGTACATGGCGACAAGCTCCCGCGTCGCAGGGCGGCACTCCCGCCCCGTGCCGCAGCGCTGCCGTGCCGCCTCGAGGTGGGCCTTGGTGGCGTCCAGATCGCGTTGGAGAGCCTGCCGCTGCGTGATGATCTGCTCGGCCGTGGCAACAGCCGTATCACGCGCGCTCGCCTGACGGCCAAGCGTGGCGTGCAGGGTATAGGCAGAGCCCACCATTGCGGCGAGCCAGATCAACGCCATCGCGACCCATTGGCGGTCGTGTTTGGCGTAGGTGGCGAGGATCGGCAGCGCAATGACGACGGCCCAAACAACGGGCGTGGACGCGAGCACGACGGGGTCTGGGGATGCGGCGGCGAGTTCGTGCCGGACGAGGTACGCAGAACCAACTGCCCAAAGGGCAACGGTCCCGGCTCTGGCGACCCACTGGGGGCGCGTGGTAGTGTTGTTCATGGCTTAGCTCCTGGGTCGATCAGGGGTTGGGTCTAGGGCCGGCCGGTGTTGGTAGCACCGCGTCGGCCCGCTTTGTTTATGCGATTTGCGTTAAGTTATCAATAAGTTGCGTGCGTTTGTTGTGATTGCGTTGCAACACATGGCGATGCAACATGCAGATTTCCGACACCGGGCTAGACCTAATTAAGTCCTTCGAAGGTTATTTGCGCGCGCTGCCGGACGGCAATTGCATCGCGTACAGGTGCCCGGCTGGCGTCCCGACGATTGGCTGGGGATGCACCAAAGGCGTGCAGCTCGGCATGATCTGGACACGCGAGCAAGCCACGGAAGGGCTGCGCCGTGAACTGGCCGAGTGCGAGGATGCCGTCACGCGCCTGGTCACGGTCCAGATCAACCAACACCAGTTTGATGCGCTGGTGAGCTTTGCCTACAACTGCGGCACGGGCGCGCTCGCGAAGTCCACGATCCTGAAGCGCATCAACGCTGGCGACTATGAAGGCGCGGCGGCTGCATTCGGCATGTGGGATAAGGCGCGCGTCAACGGCAAGATGACCGTTCTCCGGGGCCTCACACGCCGTCGCGCGGCAGAGCGTGAGCTATTCCTGCGGCCGGTTGAAGCCGAACCGGAGCCCATGCCGCAAGCCGTCGCGCCGCCTCCTGGCATCAGCAAGAGCGGGACGATTTGGGGCACAGCTGCCGGCGCTGTCGCTGGCGCGGTCGCTTACATGGAGACGGCCATTGCTGGGCTCGTTGAATGGGCCGCGAAGCTCAGCGAGCTTGGCCCGGTCTCAGCAGCGCTCACGACGATGGGCGGCAACGTCAAAAGCCTGTCGCTCGGCCTCGGCATCGGCGCTGCCGTGTTTGTCATCAGCCGACGCTGGCGGGCCTATTTGGAAGGAAAGCCCGGATGATCCAGCTACTCCTAGCCCGCGCCGGACTGATGTTCGCCGGCCACGGGCTCAAAATCGGCCTCGCTGTCGGCCTCCTGGCAATGGTCGTGACCTGGGACCGGGGCCGGCTGCGACAGGCAGAACAGCGCGGAATACAGACGGAGCGTGCGAGCGTTATTCAAAGGGGCGAGATCAATGCTCGCAAAGCTCAAGCCGCTCGGGATTCTGTCGAGCGCATTCCTGCTGACCGGTTGCGCGACCGGCACTTTCGCGATTGATGGGCCGACCGACAGTGCGTGCAAATCGTTCAAAATCATTCGCGCAAGCAAATCAGACACCGCCGACACGCGCCGGCAGGTCATCGGACACAATCGCGCCTACGAGGCAATTTGCCCAGGGAGCGCCCCTCAGCGGGTGGCGACCAATGGATGAGGCCATCGGATTCAAACTGGCCGCCGTGGCCGCAGCACTGGCCGCAGAGCAGCCAGCACTCAAACGAGGTAGAGCACAGGCTGACACTCACGGAGATACAGGTGAGCGATCTTCGCGAGGACCACGACAGTCTCAAAGAGACGACCGAGACCAAAATCCTTTGGCTCGAGCGGGGAATGCAGGCGCTGGCATACGTCGTGTTGACTATATTGCTCTGGCAAGCCCCATCGAAAGCCGAGGGCATTGCTCAAGCGCTCCTAGCGCTAATCAAGCGATGAAACTGCGCAAGGGCTGGATCGGCGTCCTCATATATGCGCTCGTGGTCATATGCTTCATGGTTACGCTGGTCGGGTTCTATCTTGCCGCCATGTGGCAGCACTAGCTCGCGCCGCCTGGGGGCCTTATGTGTTGGGTCTGGTCCTACTGAAAAGCGGTCATCGGCGGAACCACCACCAGAAGCGCCACCACCTCACGTCATGAGCGCAAACGCGGTCGGTCACTGCGCAGGTTTCACAGGCGGTTACACTGTAGAGTGGTGATTGCCCAACGGGCCATCGTCGGCAGATGTGGCACTGTCCGTCGTCGCTCCGCATGGTTGGCCCGTTGCTGAACCCCTCGTGCCATTCGACGTGCAAATCCTCGGGCCTAGCTCCTATGGATCAAGTAGAGTTGTGAGCTGGCCGGCACATCCAAACGGCTCAAAACTTCTGCTGATATGTCTCTAACGTCCTCAATCTCCTCTCCAGCCCACTCGGTGTAGACATCCTCTGCCATCGCTCGGCATGCGGCGGCGTCGAATGATATCGTCATGTCGCGCGCCATGTGCCACCTCTTTGCTGCGTCCCATGCCATGTCAGCCGCCAACTCGATTGTTTCCGGCGCGTTATTGTCTGTCGGTCTGCGCTCGATTTTCATGGGCGTAGCTCCTTCTCTCAGCACCATTCAAAATTTGTATCGTCGCGGCGATAGTCGGCCATCCACTTTTTCACGGCCTTCTGAAAGGACGCAGCGTCGCTCTCGGATATGGTCGAGCCGCGCGTGCCGCCGCCATAGCAAATCTGCGTTCCGAGTGTGCCGTTCTTCATAGAACTTCCGAAATCGCAATAGACGTACCCGCCACCGGGGCGAGAGAACGTCCACTCCTGGCCATTAGGAAGCAGCGCCGTCATCGACCTATCGCTCTCGATGCGCCAAGCGATCCGCTTTGCTCGGCCACGGTTCGGATGGTTCGTCATGTTCGTTTCTCCGCCCCTGGTTCCGCGAGGCGCCGGTCTGATGGTGGATAGATAGCACGGCTTGTCTTGACAGTCAATACGTGTCTAGACACTTCACAACAAATTGTGTATGGTCTAGACCATGATTATGACACGACTCAAAAAAGTGACCGGCTTAGCCCTTGACCACGGGCTTCTCGACCGGCTTGAAGCGTGGCGCATGTCGCAGGACGTGCCGCCGACCAAAACCGCGTGCATGGAGACTGCCATCCGCGAGTTCCTTGAACGCAGGGAGGTGCGCCGTGGCAAAGCCGTCAAGGATGAGACAAGGCCATGATCGAGCCAGCACCAGACTGCGCACTCCCCGGTGAGCGTGTCGACTACGATGTGGAGCAGGCATACCGTCGGGGTGTAACGCAGGGCGCTGCCCTATAAAGTTCAGGCCGCATCGCAGAGGCTTGGTCAGAAGTTCAAAAATGATGTGATCAGGCGCCATGTAGGCGGGCAAAATGACTACGAGATCGCAAATGATCTTGGCGTGTCGCCGATGACCGTCAACCGCATTACGGCACGCCTTCGGAAGCCATAGAATAGAAATTCTACCCTCTGAGCCTGACGACGTTATCCGAGGCGGCGGCTAGGTATAGTTCCCAAGCGTCCATAAGAGCGCGCCTGCGCTCGAGGGCATCGCCGCGCCTGTATGCCTGCTCGGCTTTGTCCCCGATGACATGAGCAAGGGCGGCTTCGACGATCTCCCTAGGCGTGGTTGTGCAATCACCAGCCCAATCCCGGAAGGTCGAGCGGAAGCCGTGGACGGTGTAGCCAGGCGCGATCCCCCGGAGGCACATCGTCAGGGCCATGTCGGACAGAGGCCGGCCTCGGCGCCCGCCTGGGAACACAAACGGAGATCCCACCAATCGCATCGGCCGCACGCGGTCTAGGATCTCAAGGCACCGGCCGGACAGCGGGACGCGGTGCTCCCTCCCCGACTTCATGCGCCGCGCCGGCACGGTCCATACCTTATGCTCTAGGTCTATCTCGCTCCATTCGCAGCCGATAGCCTCGCCGGATCTTGAGGCCGTGAGGATGGCCCATTCCAGGCACAGCGCCGACGCGCTCTCGAGGCCCCTAAGGCGGGTCAGGAACGCCGGCGCCTCCCGGTACGGCAGCGCCGCCATGTGGCCGCGTGTGAGCTGCGGCGAGGCCGGCAAGAGGTGTTTGAGCCGTCGCCACTCGGCCGGGTTGCTCTCTCGATACTCAGCCGCGACCGCCGCATCCATCACGAGCGAGATCCGCCCCCTGACACGGCGGGCTGTCTCCGGGATATCCAGCCAAATGCGTTCAAGGCACGCCACGACGTCGGCCGGGCGAATGTGATCAACCCTCATGGGTCGGAGCTGGCGGGCGTACTCCCGCAATGTCATGTCCCATTGCGCGGCGTGCTTCTGGTTCTTCCACGATGCTCGATGGGTCTGGATATACCTGTCGGCCAACTCCCCAAACGTCGGCACCCCTGACCGATCCTGCCTTGGGTCCAGCCCCTCCCGGTGCCGAGCCCGCATCATCGCGGCCATGTCGCGGGCCTGGGCAAGCGTCACGTGGTCGGCGGAGCCTAGACCGTACTCCCGGAGCCGCCCGGCTTCCCGTGAGCCCTTCCAGAGCCGCAACACCCACCGCTTCCGCCCATGCGCATCAACAAACAGAAGCAACCCGTCGCCGTCGCCGTGACGGCCGGGCTTGGTGATGGATCGCACCCGCGCTGCTGTGAGTTTCTGCCCCATGCTGGGCAAACCTATCCAGAGTCGTGCGGCTTATGCAACCGGCGAGACATCAGCGTCCCTCAACGCATCCCCAAACGGCTTGTCGCAGCCTGTCGCTTTCTGACGTTTGCCGACACGTTACCCTAGCAAATACGGCCCATTCTGTCGTTTGCCGTCGCCACCTGTCACCATACTTCGACGGTCTCCCCATCCGCCAAAGATCAGGCGCTAACCCTCGGAAAGAGCTTACGTTTTCCAGACTTGCTTGCCGGCAAAACATCAACCAGCCCCCTAGCGGGTGCCAGCAAACGAGCAAGTTCGCTCGCCGGCACACGAGTGGCAGAGCCAAGCCGGGCAAGCCGAAGATCGCCCTTTGCCGCCATGCGTTGGAGCGTTCGTGTTGAGACGCCCAACCGCTCGGCAGCCTCGGGCAAAGTGTACGCGCGCAGGTCGTCGCTCATGTCTCCCCCCGTGCTTTCTTGAGTGCGTCACGAGCTGCATTCCAATGGTGTTCTTGAATGCTGAGAGGATCATCCCAACGCACCAATAATGGCTCCAGCGCCGCGTAGAGATCTGGAGCGGCGGCGATTAGGGCGCCGTCTTTTATTCTGGTACGGCAAATATATTCGTCGCCTGAAAATACCTCTACAGCTAACCCGCTTTGCGTAGGCTCCAAAACCCAAGGCGCCGGGCTAAATTTCGTCTCGCTCATCTTTGCCCCCATTGGTTCTGGCGCTTTGGCCACTTGCGCTTGACCCGCACGCCGTCCAGTTTGTCGGCCACGCGCTTCCCCTTCGCGACGGCGCGGGTATCATCAGCCGCTTTGCCATTAGCGCCCGTGTCGCATTGCAGGCAGATCGGCCAGAGATTGTCGGCCGTTTCGCCCCCGCCTTCGGCGTGGCGTTTGATGTGATCGGCCCGCCATCCGTTCGGCTCTTTCAATAGCTCAATAGCGCGTCCGCACACGTGGCAGCTTAGGCATTTGCGGCCGAGCAGGTTGAACCAGGCGTGGGTGTCAACGCAGATGCGGCGGGCTTTGGTGCTATTGCGGGTCATGTTGCAATAGCCTTCGCCTTGGGAGGCAACTTCAGCGCTCTATTCAAATCTTCAAAGCGTGGGGCTGGTACCGAATAGGTCACAACTTTCGGTACAAAGGACGAAATTTCTGGCCATAATTCTAGCAGCTTTGTTACGGTCTGCACAGAACCCAACGCAGCTTTCGCTTCTGCCATTGCCTTGTTTCGCTCCGCTCTGAGCTTGTCGGACTGAGCTACCAGATCTTCAAATCTGAGGGACAACGGATGCGATGCATTATAGACTTTCCGCTGCAGACTCGGATTCGGGCGAGCCTCTGACATTGCGAGCGCTGCTTGCTTTCCAGCAAATGATATGTAAATCGTCAAATCTTTAGACACCCATGCTGCGGGCATCTTGGCTATCAATTTGCGTTCCCATGCAGCATACATATCATTGTAAACGTCATCGGCAAATGCCGTCCAGCGTTTGTGAACGGCATCTTCGTCTGACTGGAATCTGTGCTCCATCAGTGCAAACAGGATTTTATTTCGCATGTCGTTAGTCAGTCTCATGCTGCGGCCTCTGTCTCTCTCAGCAGGTCGTCGGCTTTTATGCCGATTTCGGTCTCAATAACGCCAGCAACCTCGTCAAACAGTTTGCACGCTGCTTTGTGGTCCAGCTTGTCGAAGGCAATCGACCGGGGAACGAACACGACAAGACCATCCTCGAAAGGCTTGATCCAGGCTGTTCCACCTGCGGCCTTTACGGCGGCTTCTGCCGACAGCCGAGCGAGCCGCATAATTGCAGGCTCAGCGCTCGGAACCTCAATGCGTGTGGTCGTGTAATGGCCGGCCTTGCACTGCAACCACTTACGCAGGTGCTCGGCGTTTTCAGGCTGAAACTCGTGGTTTTCCGGCCAATGGTGATGAGCAGCCGCAATCAGCGAAAAATATCGCCTATGCTGCGGCAGAGAGCGCCCCTGCCGTGCTGGGCATCCTTCGCAGATCTGTTTGGTGCGCGCCCGCTCGCTGATGCTCATCGCACGGGCCTCCTGTAGTTCGCCGCTTGCTTTGCGCGCTGTGCTTCAATTGCTTTGGCGGACACCCAGCGCCATGCATCCATCGCAACAAAAAAGTGGCAGTCGAGTTCATCGACGATCTGCTGCGTGGTCCTGCCCTGTTGCGCCAGTGCGCGCGCGGCTTGCTGCTGTTCGATGATCGTCATGGGCGTTACTCCGCACCGCTCAATCGCTCACGCTTGTTGCCGTAGTGCTCGCGAAGTCTGTCGGCCTCAGCCTCGCTGAGTTGATCAATGCGCTTGCGGTTCTTTGGCTCGGTGGCCCATTTCGTGAGCGCAGCAATATCCTTGCAGGCGTCGATATCCGCGCGAAGCGACACGAGGTCATCGCTGTCGCTCCGCTTGGCGGCGAGGTCTACCGGCATCGCGCGTGCGCCGTCGTCGTCGGCTTCGTCAGTCGCCAATCCGAGCGCGGCAAGCAGCGTATAGCGCCGGCCGTATGAGACGGCGGAGCCCATCGCCTGGGGGTCAAGTTTCGGTAGCGGAATCTCGATCTGCGTTCTTTCAAACTCTCCTGTCGGAACGTGGATGAGGTCCGTGTAGGTTGGCACCAGCCGGCCTTTTATGCCGCCACCTTCGTCCGCGCCGAAGGTCCGGTCTGCCCCTTGACGAATGCGGATGCCGTGCTTCAGAAGCACAGGACGCACAACCTCAAGAATGGCTTTCAGCGTGGCGTACTTCGAACGCGCACCGCTCTTGTCTGTCGTGATCCACACGGGCATTTCCTGCACCGCTTGCCAGATCGCAAAATGCAGCCCCGTAGCGCCGTAGCCGTTGCGCATTGCCATGGTGGCAACGTGCGCCTGTGCAGCGGCAGAAGATGCCCGAGACGCTACGCCGTTCGGCTTTATCTCGCCTGTTTCACCATCATAGGATTCAGTCATCGGATTTAATCTCCAGGGTTCGGATCACAATCAGCGCACCAATCAGGCTGGCCATGGTCCAGCCAAGGATAAATCCTGCAATGACATCGACGGTCATTCGTCCTCCTTCCGCGCGGTAATCACCGCGATCAAAAAAACAGCTAGGCTCACGAGCCACGCCACGCTGGCGACTGCACAAACGACGCCCATCACCTGCACCTCATCAGGTCGCAGTCAGTCTGATGGCCGCGATCTGGCGGCAAAACCCGCGATGGTGGGGCGTGGAGCGCGATTAACAGGAGTGCGCTTAGGGACGTACCCGCGACCAGAGCGGGCGTACAGTTCCGCGCGTAGTGCTTTATTCGCTGCTTCCAAGTCCCCGCGTACCTTGTCGCGCCGTTGGAGCTTGAGAACTTCGTGCTTGAGCTTTTCATTTTCCGCTTCCAGTTCGTGAAGGCGGAGCACGACAGAGCCGACGCCTGATCTGATCTTCATGTGATTCTCGTGGAATGTGAGCCATCCGGCCGGTTCCCCGCATTGCCGTGCACGCGCGTTCCTGCTCGCGTTACCGGATGGCTGTTCCGTCAACCAAATTTACCGTCGAGATACATATGCCACCCGACCGGGTGATACTCAGGCCCGCTGTATTCAGGCCGGCCGTGTTTTGGTCGCGGCACTTCGGCTTCCATTCGAATGCGATCCCCGTCGCGCTCCATAACTTCGCGAGCGCAATCAAAAACCACGCCAGACATCACCGTGACGTCGCCGTGATCGGTCGGAAAGCGTACCTTCCAAAGGTCGCCTGCCTCGGTGAGGATAAATCGACAGTCAACGTCAGGACACCACGCTATGGTGACGTCATTGACAATGACGGGTAGTTCAAGCGTCCAATCGCACCAGTACATGGCGGTCTCCCTAAATGGCGTGGATCAAACTCAAAAACGCGTCGCTTTCGGTCGCGCCTGCGCCGGTAATGACAAACTGTTTTGTGCGCATCTCTGCGGTCCATCCCTCTTCGTCCTGCCGCGTTTCAATGCGTCGCATGCAGTGAGGGCAAACCGGATCAGGGTGTTTGTCGGAGTCGTAATCGTCGTCACAAAGACGGCAGTATTCGATGCTCATCGCAGCGCGCTCCTGACGCGTTTGCACGCCTCGTAAATTTTTTGACTGTCGGTGGTGTCCTGCAGCTCCGCGAGGAGCCGGTCGATATCTGCGGAGAGCGTGATGATGGCGCTACAGATCCGTGTTTGATCCTGGGTCACGGGCTACCCTCTCGTGTCGTCTCCGCGGACCAGAGCGCAGCGGCCAGGTCGCGGGCCTCGTCGTCACTGTCGAGCTGGATCTCAAGCCGAGAAATCGGATCAACTTTGCACTGAGCTGTGGTGGTGATGATCCACTGGCGGTCGGCCGGAACGAGCACGTGAGTGCCTGCTCTGACTGCCGCGACTATCTGTGTGTCTGTCATGGTGGTGCCTCCCTGGGGTTCACCGGCACCGACCTGGCTATGGGGCTGGTGGAGTGGAGGGCGGTCGGCGCCGGTGATTGAGAGAGATTAACTCACTGTTAGTGAGATAGTCAATAACAAAAGATCACTGTCGGTGAGTTTTACATGTTCACGATGTTGTGAAGTGACGCCGGTTAGAGTCGGCGCGAGCATAAACGGGAAAGCTTTAGAAAATACGTAGTTTTGCGTACATGGGGGGGGGTTAGTGTGCCGCGTCGTCCGCGTCTATGGCCATCAGGGACCGTATTCCGTCCCACAGTCGAGCGCTCATATCGCCCGGTTCGCCGCGAAAAATCCAATCCATCGAAATCCGATAGGCGTGGCAGAGCGCGATGGCCACCTCAATGGATGGCAGCCGCTCGCCGCTTTCAATCATGGAATACGCGTTGCTCGCAATTCCAGCAGGCCGGCAGAAATCTGCCTGAGTCATGTCGAGGACGCGGCGGACCAGCCTCAAACGATAGCCCACCTCGCGCCGCAGCTTGTCGCGCGACGCATCATGATCAGGTCTGGTGGGCCGTTTAGGCATAGCTGCTTGCCGTATAGCGCCATTCGCCCCAGTAAATCCACTGGTTGTGAGTAACTCTCACCAACCTATTGCAATCTCACTTTGAGTGAGATATGGTCACTATCATGTTCGACATCGAAACCATTGACGACCTTGTTGCAACATTCGGCGGCCCCAGCCGCTTGGGTGGCATCCTCGGCATTGGCGATACCGCTGTCCATAACTGGATTGCGCGGAACTACATCCCGCCGTCCTGGCACATGCGGCTGTACGTGGATCTCAGGCGGATGGGGAAGACGGCAGATCCGGAGTTGTTTGAGTTGGCGCACGATCACGCGCCGCTGCTGTACCCGGATCTTGAGCCCGTCGCCGCGTAGAGCGTCAGTAGTTCGGTTGCGTCCTGCGTATCTGCTCGCCGGTATCGGCGGGCGGCTGGCTCGAGCTGTTGCCCGCACGGATCGCACCCTGCCCCGCAGCCCCCGGCCGTCCTCCGCTGTCGGTGCCCCGATAGCTTCCTCCCTTGACTGGCCCGCTGTGCGCGTCGGGCCGCATTTTTCAGGGCTGGAAACGATGAAGCCTCGAGCTGCGGTAACAGCCCGAGGCCCCTTGGTGGGTTTGCTTAGTAGAGCATGCTCCACCGGCTGTACGCGCGGCTGTAGGAGGGCCGCCAACGATGACCAATCTAGCAAATCAATGTGACCGCGACAAGGCGGCAACAAGTCAAGCGGAAAATCAAATGTGCATGATCGTCGGATGGCGCCGCATCAAAGGGTCATTCGCAGACCTGCACGCCGTTGCCGATAACGGCACGATCCTGGTCCGAGAGGGCAATGATTTCCGCGTGATGTACAGCGACGGCGTTGTGCAGGGGCTCCGGTCATGAAACCGAAAAAGCTCCCCAAGAACATGAGCGAGCTCGGCCGCAGAGGCGCAGCCGCGACCGTCAAGAAATTCTGGCTCGACGATCCGTCCCGGCAGCAACCGACGCTGGCCCGCGTGCGTTGGCTCGAGCGCCCCGATCCCCTGGAGCCAGAAAAGAAAACGGCCGGTTAGCCCCGACAGGCTCCGGCCGAAAGAGATTTCCCAACTACGAGGTGTAGATATGCCGGAAAATGAAAACGATATCAAGGCCGAACCGCGCCGCTGGTTCCGGTTTTATGCAGAAAGCGTCAATGATCCAAAGGTGCAACGCCTTCCCGCTCACCTGTTCAAGACCTGGGTAAACATTCTCTGCCTCGCCAGCATTAATGGCGGCACACTTCCGAGCCGGGAGGACATCGCTTTTCAGCTTCGCATGAGCGATCACGATGCTAACTCTCAGATCGACGAACTGATTGGACTCGGCCTTATCGACATCGTGTCTGGCAAGAACATGGAGCCGCACAACTGGAAGGCGCGGCAGTACGTTTCCGACACATCAAAACAGCGCACGCGCAAGTATCGTGACAAGCTGAAACAGGCTTGTGACGTCACAGTGACTCCAGCGGTGACGCCCCCAGATACAGATACAGATACAGATACAGATACAGAATCAGAGAAAACGCGCGACGTGCGCGCGAACGACATGCCGAGCCATGTCAAACCAGTCGCGAACTGGAACCACGCATTCGAGCGGCCAGACGAAAGCGCTGGCGTCATCCGAACCGAAGCCGGCAGCATTCAGCTCGTCAACGGCACGCTCCTGCGGTGGCTTGAAAAGTTCGGCAGTCCCGCCCGGCTCGATCTGGCGTTGATCGAAATCGCCGGCGAGATCAACCCCGGCAGCCGGAAACCACTCGCCGCTGATGTCGAGGCGCGTCTTGCCCGAAAGGTCGCTGAAAAGATCGATAAGGACGAGCGCTATCAGGCAGCCGTCGCGAGCAACGCCGCTGCCAAGGCTGCGCCGAAGCCCGTCAAGCTGAGCCGGTGGTGAGACCATGCTCGACACCCTGACAATCCACGGCACGCTGGTTCTGGTGCTTGGCGAGATGGCGCTCGATCAAGTCCGCTCTGCCGGCATCAAAACCGTCCGCGATGCGTCCGACCCGCGAACCCTGCTCGACCATCAGGGCCGCCCGCAGCCCAACATTGCAGCCTGGGAATCCTACACGATCCTGATCCCCGAGGGCGGCGAGGTCTTGCGCGATACCATCGCCATGAACCTCGACGATCTGCGCTGCCGGTGGAACTGGTTCCCGCTCGACCCGACGCCGGAGAATTTCGAGACGGCCATCGCAACCGCGCGGCCGATGTGGACCGACGAAATCTGCACCATGGCCGACGTTCCCGAGCAAGGCCCGGTGGAGACCTTCAGGACAGGTTTCAGCGGCCTCGACGAGCACGGTTGGCGTCTGGTGCTGCCGGCATTCATGCCCGTCATTGGCCCGTATGGCAGCGGCAAGAGCGTGTTCCTGCGCCAGCTTCTCGTGAACCTTTGGCGCCTGCACGGCTGGCCCTTCCTGCTGACGAGCTTCGAGGAAAAGATCAAGCCTCGGTATGAGCGCGATCTGCGCCGGAACTTGATCGGAAAGCCGATGCAGTTCTGGACCGATGAGGACGTGGCCCGCGCCGATCTGGAGATGCAGCAATGCGCACGGTTCCTGCGCCGCAAGCGTGGGGCCGATCTCGATCAAGGCCGGCTGCTCAACCGCATCGAATACGCCGTGCGCGTATATGGGGTCAGAGTCGTCTGCATCGACCCGGTGAACGAGATTGATCATCAGGTTCCGCGCGGCGAGAGCAAGACCGACTACATGGGCAAGTTCATCATGGCGCTAAAGGGGCTCGCTGATGACTACGGGCTCCTGATGATCGTGTGCGCTCATCCTCCCAAGGATGGCGTGGAGAAGCGGCTTAGCAAGAACCAACTGCTTACGCTTAACGACGGGGCAGACACGGCCCATTGGGGCAACAAGGCCGATATTGGCGTTTGCCTTTGGCGCAACCTCGACGGCCCAACGATGATCCACGTCGACAAGCTCAAGGATCACGAGAGCATGGGCAAGCCGACGCTCGCTGAGCTTCACCTCGATGAGCGCCTGAACCAGTTCCGGGTTGGGCGCGTCGGATACGAGATCATGGGGGACAACGCATGACGGAAACCCTCAGCGCGTTGCCATCGTTTTCCAGCGGCGATGTGATTTTCCGCTGCTTTGCCAGGGCTGATGATGACGGCACGTCTCGTTATGTCTGGCGCTCTGAATGCCGGCGCTTTGTCGTGTGGCGTGCCGGGGCCGGCTGCATGGCTGTCCGGGATCAGCAAATCATCGGGCGCGATTATCCAACGCTCGGAAAGGCAATGATTGCCGCGCAATTCGTGGACTTGGAAAGGGTGGCAGCATGACGCTCGAAACCCATTGGCACAAGCGCGTGCCGCTCGACATGGCGTCCGAGTACGTGGCCAAAGGCTGGCGCATTTTGAGCACGCATCAGCATTTCACGCTTCTGATCTGGCCTCACGAGGGAGCGCCGACATGACCAACAGCGACCTAAAGCAGCGCGCCGAAAGCATCATGCGCCTGATTGAACAGCGCGACGAACTATCGGCCGATATCAAAGCCGCATTCGATGCTGCCGCAAGCGTTGGATACAACAAGCCCGCGATGCGCAAGGCCATTCGGATCGCCACGCTCGACAGCGCCAAACGGGAGAAGCACGAGAGCGAGCAGATGGATCTCGAAATGTACCTTGCCGAGATTGAAGGCAAGGCACTGAGGGAGGCGGCGGAAATGACTCGGCTCTGCTACGTCACCTTTGCCGACGTTCCGACCTACGAGGCCAAGGGCTGGAAGATCCATTCCGAGCTTAGCGCCAACCTCCACGGCGACTATTCCATTCTGATGATCCGGGAGGGCGAAGGTGAGCCGGGTTGAACAGATCGGAGACGCGACGCTGTATCTAGGCGATTGTCGCGAGATCCTGCCGACGCTCGGCAAGGTCGATGCCGTCGTGACTGATCCGCCGTATGGCATGAACTGGAACACCAATACATCTCGGTTCTCTGGCGGTGACCGCCAGAGCGTTATGCGCCGGGGGAAAGGCCGTTCAGATTGGGGCTATATTGCGAACGACGACAAGCCGTTTGATCCTTCGCCGGTCGTCTCGTTGGCTCCTAGCGTCGTGTGGGGCTTCAACCACTTCCCGCAGCATCTTTCGCGCGGCCGTTGTCTGGTCTGGCTAAAGCGAAAAGATGACGCCTTTGGTTCATTTCTGAGTGACGCCGAGATAGCTTGGTGTTCGGAAGGTCACGGGGTTTTTTGTTTTCGTGATCAGTCTTTGATGGCCGAGACAATGGAGCGGGCGCACCCGACGCAAAAGCCCGTCCCCCTAATGCGGTGGTGCATAGAACAGTTTCCGACCGCCAAGACGATCCTCGACCCCTTCATGGGCTCTGGCACCACTGGCGTTGCCTGCGTGAAGCTAGGTCGGAAGTTCATCGGCATCGAGATCGATCCCAAGTATTTCGACATCGCCTGCCGACGCATAGAAGCGGCCTACGCTCAGCCTGATCTGTTCGTTGCCCCACCAGCACCTAAACCAGTGCAACAGTCGTTGTTCACCGAGGCCGCAGAATGAGCAACTACGCGCCGCCCGACAATTCAGGCAACCTTTTCCGCATCCCAGACGAGGACCGGAAATCCGACAAGCATCCTCAATACGAGGGGGAGTTCAAAATCGTGTGCCCGCACTGTCAGGGCTCGGGGCTCGGCTGGGTCAAGGGGTGGATTAAGGAGAGCAAGACGGGCTCGAAGTTTTTTTCGCTGGCGTTCAAGTTCAAGCAAAAGCAAGGGGGTGGGCAATGACAGAGGCAGAGATCATCGCGAGGCTCATCGCGAAAGCAAAAGAAGTGGCGGATGGCCACTTTACCATTTGCAGGTTTACCACAAATTGGCGCGTTGGGTTCATTACGCCGCATGATCGGTGCGACATCTGCGATCTGCACGCCGGCAAGACGTTGGCCGAAGCTGCGGAGAAAGCGTTGGCTGACGGCGCAAAACGGCGCCGTGATGTGTGGGAACATTGCACATGTCATGCTGAACGGGCGGCGCGTGAACAGGAGGAGTTCGACAAGTTCAATCGGCTGTACGATGCCAAGCCGGAAGGCTCCGCATGAACCCCGACGTGTTTCCTCCAGACTGGCGCGACCACTACGAAGAACGCGCTGCGATCCTCGAATATTGCGAAGGTCTCGACCGTCAAACCGCTGAGCGTCTCGCGTGGGTGCAAATCGTAAAGCGCATGAAGGTTGAGCGATGACAAAGATCACCAAGGTTGAGTTGGAATATCTCCTGTCTGCAAAGGCCGGGGCCGAGCGCTACCCTGGATATTTTAAGGAGGAAGAGTTTGTGCGGTCTCCGTGTTGGGTCGCAAAGCTCGGCAAACAGACAGTGTACATAGACGATGGCACGTGCCTTACCGACAGCGGCGGGTATCTCACGCGGGCCGATGCGCTGAGGGCCGCGGAGGCGTTTCGGGAAAAACTCCGAACCATGCTCGAAACCGGCGATTACGTCGAAGCGACCACGCATTGAGGTGTCACGATGACAGAAGAACAATATTGCGCCAGCCTCGAGTTTGAATTGGGCATAGACCACGACAAGCCGGACGCGGACAAACTCCTAGCGCTCGCTGCTGTTTTAACCGCTGCCAGGATGCAAAGGCCTGTGAATGCTCGAGCTGCTGAGCAGATGGCGGCCGCGCGCCGGCAGATCACACGGTTTCTTCATGAAGCGAACCGGAGGGCGGCATGAGCGACCCTCGCAATCATGCCTCATGGGCTGCTGGCGTCGATGCGTATTTGGCTGGCGACCCGCTGCCGGAGTACGAAAGCCTCGACTACATCGGCGGCTACAAATGGGCAGAGCAAACCTATCGCCGCGATTGGTGGGCCTGGACGGTCGCGCTGTCCATTGCGGCTATCCTGATGCTGTCCGGGATTGGCGCTCTGTCTATCGCGTGGTGGCTGACATGATCCCACTGACCGCTCTGCTCGTTGCTCAAGCTCTGGAGGACTCAATGCCGCTCAAGCCGAGAATAAAGGTCAAGGCTAAGGGGATACCGCTAGCCGGCAATTTTACCGAGCGAGACGGCAAAATCATCAAGCGCGACACTGCCCCGCCCCACGTTCGCCAGGCGCGGCGCAGGAAGGCCAACAAAGTGACCAACGTGAAGCCCGCGAAGTGACAGCCTACCGCGTGCGCGTCCCGAAAGGGGATCAACCATGACGACACTCGCCGCATACAGAGTTCCGCCGATGTGTGAGTGGAAAGCCGCGCGCGAGCTTCGCGAGCACGGCATTCGCGCCTATGTCCCGCCCGATCATACCGCCAAACGCAAAAGCCCGATTGCCAGAGGCTACGTGTTCGCCAATCACAAGCCGGCATTCGCCAAGCACGTGCGTGGCAAAATCGGGCCGGTCAAGCCCGCCGATCTGGCGCGGCTTTACCGAGAGCGCAAGCGCAGGGCAGAGGAGGAGCCGAACCCCTACAGCGTCGGCCAGCAGGTCTATCGTGGTGAGGTGCCCGCCAAGGTGATCAGCATCAGCGGCAGAATGTGCGTTGTCCAGACCACGTTGATCGGCCAGGACATCACGCAAGCCCTGCACTATTCGCAATTGCGACCGGGTTGACACAGCGCCACGGTTACGCCATGATTCGCAAAGGATGACCGTTTGATTTCAGCGTAACGGCCCAGGCTCCGCATAAAAGCGTTAGAGCCACCCAATCCAGAATAGCGACCAAAGCACAAAGGCGGTCCACACCAGGGCCGCCCGCTTTGCATACGCCACGCACCTAACGCGATACGCCAACCGAATTCCCAGGACGGCTAGCCTTATTGCCATGCTGGTCCACGTCCAGACACACGCCACCACGCGGCCGATCCTGGGAATACTCTACAGCAGGCGGCCTGAACGCACCATGAAGGCCAAGCCCGTAACGCCTGCCGACATCGCAAAGAGTATCCGTGCGCGTATGCTAGACCCACGGAGCCACCTATGGACACGCTCGCCCCGTTTCGCAAATACTTCAGGATCGCCGCGCTCGTTTGCTCAGCAGCAAGCGCCGTGCTCACTGCCTACTTTGGATTGCAGCAAAACCCCAACGCAATCCTAGCGCTGGCCTTGGCCGCGTTTCTCGTCGCGTGTTCGCTGGCGTCCGATTACATCATCCTGTTTGTGACTGAAGCCTGGAAGACAGGCAGCCGCCTTGCCGTTGCCGGCATGGTGGCCGCTGGCGCGTTCGTGTTCTCGCTCAACCTCATGAGCAACGTCGGCTCTGTCGGCTGGCAGAAAGATCAGACGATCACCGAGGCAAAGGTACAAACGACCAATTACACCGACATCGGCGTGACCATTGCAAAGGCAGAGGACAACGAGCGCTTGTATCTGTCCCGCATCAAGCAGCTGTCTGAAGCTAACGGCGGTTGGGTGACTTCCGTCACGGCCGACGCGCTCCGCGCCCGCATCCCAGGCCTCGAGCTTGCCATTCAGCAGGAGAGCAAGCGCGGTGGTTGCGGCCCTCGTTGCCTAGACCGCACCAAGGAGCGTGACGAGGTGCTGTCCCGCATCGGTGTGCTCGAGCAGATCACTAAGACCGAGGGCATGCTGAAATCGACTAGGGAGGCCCTGGCCAAGTACCGCGACGAGCGCTCCAAGCAGAAGCCAGCCGTTGCCGCTGCCGATAGCCAAAGCCAGTTCTTCGCCTCCCTGGTCAAGTTCGATCTGAAGCCATCGGACGAAGCCAAGGCTTGGACATCGGTTGGCATGAGCACGTGGCTTGCTATCGGCCTATGCATCGCCCCGGTCTTGTTCGGCTTCATTGGCTGGCGCACCGACGCCCCGCAGGCAACGCTTGCCAGCAAGCCGGCAAACGAGAATGTTTCACGGGAAACGTTCAATGTTTCACAGCCGGCAAGCGTCGTCCTCGTGCAGCCTAAGCAAGACGCAGAAAGCCTGGCTTCGTGGGCTGACCTTCATCGGGTACTCAATCACCTGACAGAGCCTAAGAGGTTGGCCGCGTAGCCATGCAAGCCGAATTACCGAAAAACATTCAGACCAATCAAAAAAAATCAAAAGTTGGCCGAGGTGGCGCTCGCCCTGGCGCTGGAAGGCCCAAGGGGAGCTTTTCTGAGGCCCGGCAGGCCCAGCTAAGGGCAGAGGCCACGCTTAGAGAACTGGCCGCCCAGCACACGCCTGAAGCCGTTAGAACGCTGGTTGAGATTATGCAGGATGAGGCTACCCCTGCAGCAGCTCGGGTATCGGCCATTCGGGAGCTGCTCGACCGCGCACACGGCAAGCCTACTGTGACTGTCGCCGGGGATGAAGAGCGACCCATTCCGCTTGCCATTGTAACAGGTGTTCCAGACTACCTAGATGCAGACAACGACAGCGACTAGCCGGCGCCGCATCATTGATCTTGGATATCGGCCTCGAGAACAGTTCGTTGACTTTCACCGTAGGCGAGAACGCTGGTCGTGCCTCGTCGCTCATCGCCGCGCTGGCAAGACGGTGGCTTGCGTGATGGATCTGATCCATCGGGCGCTTAAGTGCGAGGCTCAAGACGGGCGGTTCGCATACGTCGCACCCTACTGGAATCAGGCCAAAGATGTGGCTTGGTTGTACGTCAAGAGGTTCACAGCGCCGATCCCTGGCATACGGCTTAACGAGTCTGAGCTCTACGTGGAGTTTGAGCACAATAAGGCCCGCGTGCGGCTTGCTGGTGCTGACAACTATGACCGGCTTCGTGGCGCCTATTTGGACGGCTGCATCCTTGATGAGTATGGGGACATGCACCCTGCCGCATGGCCCGAGGTCATTCGCCCGATGTTGTCGGATCGCAAGGGCTGGGCAACTTTCATCGGAACGCCAAAGGGCAGGAACGACTTCTATTCCAAGTGGGAAGAATCCAGCGCAACCCCAGGCTGGTTCTCACTCATGCTTCGCGGCTCTGAAAGCGGGCTGCTCGACGATGAAGAACTGGCCGACCTTCGGCGCGCACTGACGCCTGAGCAGTACGAACAAGAGATAGAGTGCAACTTTAACGCTGCGATCTTGGGTGCATACTACGGCAAAGAGATAGTGGACGCCGAGCGCGGCGGGCGGATTGCAGCGGTCGAGATTGAGCCCAGCCTGCCCGTGCATACAGCATGGGATCTCGGAATAGGGGACTCAACCGCGATCTGGTGCTTTCAGGTGGCCGGCAAAGAAGTGCGGTTCGTCGATTTCATCGAATCCCACGGCCAGCCGCTCGGCTACTACGCCGCAGAGCTTAAATCGCGCGGCTATCACGGGGACGATTGGGTGCCGCATGACGCCAAGGTGCGTGAGCTAAGCACGGGCCGAACACGCATTGAGACGTTACAGCAACTCCAGCGCAAGCCGCGTCTCGTGCCTGATCACAAGATTGAAGACGGCATCAACGCCGCCCGCGTTTCGTTCCCGTCGCTCTGGTTTGACGCGACACGCTGCAAATACGGCCTCGAGGCGCTGCGTCAGTACAGGACGGAATACGACGAGAAAGCCAAGGTGTTTTCCAACAGGCCAAAACATGATTGGTGCTTTGTAGGTGATACGAAGATATTGACACGTAACGGAATGTGTCTGATAAAGGATCTCCCCAAAAGAGGCGAGGTTCTAACGCGATGTGGCTGGAAGTATTACTTAAACCCAAGGGTGACGAGGAGAAGTGCCCCACTTGTGGAAGTTGCGTTCGAAGACGGGCTTACGGTGAAATGCACGCCGGATCATTTGTTCGCGACGGAGAACGGGTGGACATCCGCCGAATTCCTGACGCCGGGCACATTGATCCAATCGTCCTTGACCCCGTTACGCAATACTTCGACGGCGGGCTTTATAGGCTCTGGCCAAAAGAGCGCTACTTTTCGAGAGGCGGGAAAAAACTGCATCGTGACGTTTGGGCAAGCGCTTTTGGAGAAATACCGAAGGGCTGCCACATCCATCATAGAGACGATAATCCCGCCAACAATTCATTGGCTAACTTGGAATGCTTACCAGCCAATCAGCACCTATCCGAAACTTGGCACAGAGGCGAGCGGCCCACGTGGCCATCCCATGCTCACTTTACGGACGCTGCAAGAGAAGGTGCGGCTGCTTGGCATCGGTCGGAAGCTGGAAGGCTCTGGCATCGACGGAACGCCAAGCGCACTAAAGGCTGGACCAAGTGGAAGCACGAAGACCTGCCTTGCCAAAACTGCGGCAAGGTCACTTCAATGCTGGTTCGAAAGAGCGGGAACACTCAGAAATTTTGTTCCAACAACTGCAAGGCCGCTCACTATCGCAAGCGTAAAGCATCTGACTGAATTTGGCGACGTGTGGTGCTTGACGGTTCCGGATGCTGAGGAGTTTTCCTTGGTGAACGGGGCCGTTGTCCATAACTGCTCGCACGCGGCCGATGCGTTCCGCTACGCCACGATGGCCTGGAAAGAGCTGAAGCCGAAGACCGAGACCATTAAGCCGACCAATCACGTGCTCGAGGTCGGCAGCGACGGCCGCATACGCTCTAATATGTCAGTGAGAGACATCATCGAAATGAATCGCCGGAGACGCGCCGTCAATGAGTGACCGTCCTGACGGCCAGCAGATCGAATCCGACGTTAAAGCCTTAGACGCGGGCATGACGCCCGTCGATGTCTGGCTCACGCACATCAAACGCGCGAAAGAAGACGAGAAAGAGTGGCGTGACGTTGCCGAGCGCGCGATTGAGATCTACGAGGCTGGCGACCCTGGCACCAACACGCAAGGGTCTGGCGGCCGGTCTGCGTTTAATATTTATCACAGCAATATCGAGGTGATGGTTCCGGCTGCTTACAATAGCACGCCGATCCCTGACATCCGTCGCCGCTATGATGACGAGCCGGCACAGCAGCCGCAGCAAATGCCGGGGATGCCTGGCGGTCAGCCGATGGGGCCGAGCCCAGTCAAAACGACAGTGGACGTGCTGGAGCGCGCGCTGTCCTACAGCGTAGACCAATACGAGTTCGACACGACGATGCGCGACGTAGTGCGCGCCGCGCTCTGCGCCGGCCGTGGCGTGCCTCGTGTGCGTTACAAGCCCAACATGCGGCAGGAAGCCGACCCGACAACGGGCCAGCCTGTCGATGTTATGGGCTATCAGGAAGTGACCTGCGAGCCTGTGCCGTGGGATCGGTTTATCCGAGGTCCAGGGCGCACGTGGGATGATGTGCCGTGGGTGGCATTCGAGCACGACCTGACCCGCGATGATCTAGACCAGCTCGCCGGCCGCGACACGTCCAAGGACATCACGCTGGCCGACAAGGACGCCAACGGCAGCAAAGAGGGCAAGGCCGCGCCCGACGCCGGTGCGTTCAAGACGACGAAGGTTTATGAGATTTGGGATAAGAAACGCGGCTTGGTGATGTTCATCCAAGACCAAGCGCGCACAGAGCCGTTGCGTGTGGAGCAGGACCCGCTTGGCCTGCCGGGCTTTTTCCCCGTGCCGAGACCGTTGCAGCAGATTGCGCGCATTTCGAGCCTCACGCCGATATGCCCGTATGAGGTTTACAGGTCGCTGATTGAAGAACTGGACACGGTAACGAAGCGCATCACGAAGCTGGTCAAGCAGTTGCGCGCTAAGGGCCTGTACGATAGCGAAATGAAAGCCGATTTCGTTAAGTTGCAGAACGCCGACGACGGCATCTATGAGCCGGTAGAGGACGCGACACGGTTTGCAGCCGGCGCGGGCGGTATCGAGAAGGCCATATTCAATTGGCCGATTGAGAGCATCGCGGGCGTTGTCGAGAAGCTGTACCAGCACCGCGACCGCATCATACAGACGATCTATGAGATCACGGGCCTGTCGGACATCGTCCGCGGCGCCACGCAGGCCAGCGAAACCGCCACGGCGCAGCAGATCAAGGCACAGTATGCGGGCCTGCGCATCCAGCACTTCCAGAAGGAAGTGCAACGGGTGGCGCGCGATCTGTTCCGCATGAAGGCCGCGATTATCTGCCGCCACTTCTCGACCGAAAACCTGCAAGTGATGACCGGGCTACAGATCACGCCCGAGGTCGAACAGATCATGCGTTCGGACGCAATTCGGTCGTATCGCATCGACATTGAGACGGATTCGACCATTCGAGGCGATGTCGGCCGCAAACTCGAGCAGATGTCGCAGTTCATCCAGGGCACCGCATCGTTTGCCCAGGCCATCGGCGGCATTGTCCAGACCGCGCCGCCGCTGCTGCCGATGTTTACCGAAGTCTATGCGTCGTTCGCGCGCCAGTTTGACTTGGGCAAGCAAGCCGAAGACGCGCTCGACCAGATGACGGCGCAAGTGCAGCAGTTCATGCAAATGCAGCAACAGCAGGCCGGCCAGCCCGATCCGGCGATTGAGGCCAAGCAGGCCGAATTGGGCATGAAACGCGAGATGCACCAGCTCGACATGCAGGGCAAGCAAATGGATCTGCAGGTCAAGCAACAGACCGCCGTGATTGATCTCGAGTCCAAACAACGCAGCGCGGAAATCGACGCGCAAAAGGCGGTGCTCGGGGCTCAGATCCAACAGCAGCGTGCAGCCAACGGAGCGAGATAGTGGCCCGATACGTATGGGATCGGAAGACGTACCAATTCCGAGACAAAAAGACCGGCGAGCCGATGGAGGTCAAAGACGACAACGCGATCTGCGCGCCGATGATCTGCTCTGATATCCCCGAATATCGCAGCCCGATTGATGGGCGCTGGATCACGACACGCTCGGAGCGTCGTGAGGATTTGAAGCGCAACGGCTGCATCGAAATCGACCCGCCGAAACGGCCGCGTGGATACAAGAACGAGCGGTACGCAAAAAAGCACAACCTCCCACTAGGAACACGATGATGAACCAGCCCCCGATGCCTGCCGGTGCACAGCAGCAGCAGATGCCGTCTCAAGAGGAAATCATGATGGCGGGCATGATCGCGCTCGGCCTCATTGATCCGCAGAACATGCAGCCCGGCGCGCAGCCAGGCGCTCCAGCACCCGCACCGGCACAGCCGATGCCGCAGGACGATTCCCGCGCGCGCATTGCTGCGCAGCTCATGAAGTAACCAACGAGGCCACTGCATGGAAGAGCTCACCGCGCCGGAAGCCCCGGCCGCGACGCCATCGCCTGCACCTGCTGACACACCAGCGCCGACCGAGGCCAAAGCGCCAGAGTCGGTAGAAAACAAGTTTGAGGCGGCGGAGAAGGCGTTAGACGATGATCTCCGCAGAACGTACCGCAACGCCAACAAGCCTCGTGCTGAGAATGGCAAGTTTGCGTCTACAGATGGCGAGAAAGCCGCTGCCGAGGCTGACAAGCCAGCCGATGCTGAAGCAAAACCGGCCGAAGCCACGCCAGCCGAGCAGCTCAAAGCACCAGCAATCCCGCCGCCTCATAGCTGGAGCAAAGAAGCTGCTGCGGAGTGGGGCAAGATCCCTCCCGCCTTGCAGGCCCACATTGCGCAACGCGAGGCGCAGAGCCACAAACAGATTAGCGAGCTTGGCCAGTACGCGAAAGCGTTTGAGCCGATCCGCGAAGCCTTGGCGCCGCATGCCGACAGGCTCGGGAATGATCCCAAGGGTTACATCGAGCGCGTGCTCGCAGCCGATCTGTGGCTTGCCCGTGATCCCGTCAACGCCATCAAAGCCCTTGCTGATAGCTACAGGGTTGACCTTGCCAGCATCGCCGATCCTTTCGCTCTCCCAGCCGACCCGCAGTCGCAACAGCTTAACGCTCAGCTCAACGCGGCATGGCAGGAGATCGACAACCTGAAGCGCCAACTAGGCGACACGCGCCAGAGAGTGGAGGGCCGAGAAGCCCAGGAGTACCAAGCGCGCCAGTCGTCTTACGAGCGTGAAGTGGATGCGTTCGTGTCTGATAAACCCGACTTCAACGATCTCGCATCCGACATTGAGACCTATATTCCGCTGATCAAACGCAGCAATCCGACGCTTAGCACGAAGGACATTTTGCAAGAGGCATACGACCGCGCCAGGTGGGCCAACCCAGCCACGCGGCAGCGCCTCATTGCAGAACAGACGGCTAGGCAGGAGCAAGCGCGCCTCGAGACAGCAAAGAAAGCGGCAGCCGATGCAAAACGCGCGGCAGCTATCAACGTCAACGGGTCCGTCGTCCAGCGAGGCCAGCCGTCACTTGATGACGACTTGCGCTCGATCTGGCGCCGCGCCCATGCATCCTAGAGGATGACACACAATGCCATCGCCTAATTCGACGTTTACGGAAATGGTCACCACCACCATGCGCAAGCACTATCGTAAGGTCGTGGACAACGTGACCGATCACAACGCGCTGCTCACGTACCTCAAGGAGCGCGGCCACATCAAAACTGATGCCTCCGGTGGCTACGAGATCGCGATCCCGCTGAGCCATTCTGAGAACAGCACGTATCAGCGATACAGCGGATATGACACGCTGAACATCGGTGCATCCGACGTGTTGTCGGCGGCCAAATACGATTGGAGCCAGGTCGCGCTTCACGTCACCGCGTCCGGTCGCGAGCTTCGCATGAACAACAGCGAGGAGCGCATGATCAACCTCGTGAAGGCGAGGACGGATGTTGCGTTCGCGACGGCTGCCAACAACATGAGCGTTGACCTGTATTCTGATGGCGCGCTTGCCAATCAGATCGGCGGCCTCGCTCACATGATCACCAACGACGGCACCGGCACGGTCGGCGGCATCGTTGCTGGCACCTACACGTTCTGGAAAAACAAATTCCAGGAGGTGGCAGGTGGTGACGTGTCCGTTGATGGCGCGCTTACGGGCACTGCGTTGACGTATGCCAACCTGCGCGCGGCCATGAACCAGCTTTGGCTCGCCACCAACCGCGGCAATGATCGGCCTGACCTGATCATCGCATCGCATGACATGTACTCGCT